>VTLG01006985.1_pt1 | contig 42418 bp, 54 predicted proteins | sample 4694571 | NCBI WGS metagenome assembly VTLG01 (sample SAMN12604809, study PRJNA352737) | marine metagenome | biome: ENVO:00000447; feature: ENVO:00000209|ENVO:00000569|ENVO:01000036; material: ENVO:00002151; isolation source: viral sequences binned using virsorter ...
TCTACAAAGCTTACGTTGAAAGTAACTGTTGTACCACCTGTATCACTCGCAGATGCAGTCCCTCTACCTGAATCTCCTATTTGCTTCGTTTCTAATCTTAAATTCAATGCTGTCATCTTCAGCAGATCATCATTTCCTGTACTGCTAAAACCAAGCTCATACTTCACAAATCTGAAATTAGTAGCAAAAGCAGAAAAGACGAGGTTGGATGAAGTCGATTCTGATCCAGTAAAAGGACTTCCCCAACTATCTCCTGAAGCCGTCTTTACATAGATCTTTGGTGTAATTCCTGTTGTACCTATGACATGTTCCCCTGTTAACGCCATCACGATCTTCGTTCCAGCTAACACTGTCCCGTAGTCCACCTCTTCCACATAGCTACCACTCGTTTCAGAAGGCAATCCGTAAATCGTATAACCTGCAGTAACTTGATCTTGAGGACTATTCCAACTCATATCATCAAAATGATCTTCCCATGTTTGAGTCGTATTTACATTTGCATATAGGAAATTAGTTGTTGTATCTGTGAAGACATTTGTTTTTGTTCCACTAAAATCATCATCAATATTACTTCTTAAAATATAATCAGGAGGCTGATTAACACTAGCAGTAACAGTAGATTCATCACCTTCGTTTCCTGCAGAATCTACACCTCTTATTCTATAAGTAAAGGTTCCTGATGTTGTCTCAAAGACTGTCGTGAACAATCCCTGTTTTGTACCAATAGTTGTCCCCGACCCCCAACTGCTTCCTTTCTTAATATTGTAATAAACGATAGGAAGTGTGTTCTTAGCATCCCCCCACCGCAAAAGAACATTGTTATCGATAACCTCTTGCCTGAAATCTGGAACCTCATTAGGAACACTCACAACAACAGCTTCTAAAACTTCGGTGCCAATATTTCCTTGAACATCAACACCTGCAATCCAAAATCTCTTCGTACCACCCCAGTCAACTTTTCTTGTAAACGTTGTTCCATCTACACGACCTAAAGAAATAGCACCTCCCCATGTCGATGTACTGCCTGTTGTATCCCCCATTCGTAATTCATATTCTCCAATAGCTAAAGCTCCTTTCGTAGAAGTCCAAGTGAGAACTAAATTCTCTCCCACAAAGGAATCTGTAATCGAATCGATTGTTGCGGAAGTAAAAGCAACATCCCTGCTTCCTGCTGTCCCAAACGTCCCATTCTCATCAACAGCCGCTATCCAGAATCTCTGAGTATCCGTCCAATTAACTGCTAGTGCAAACTTGTCCCCTTTCACTCTTCCTATTTCTGATGCTTCTGCAAAGCTTTGACTCGTAGTCCCTTTCTTTACTACATAAGCCCTAGTAGGAATACTTCCTGAGACTTCAGACCAACTCAACTTGACTGCATCATCTTCGAACGTATGTGTAATCGTAGGAGCTATTGCTGGTGTATTTGTAATCGTTATTTGTGCTGCAGTACTGGAATTTCCTGCAATATCAACAGCTTTGACAAAGAAATCTCTATCCCCTTGCCAGGTGACAACAGAGTGGAATCTTGTTGTGTCTGTTCTATCTAATAAATTAGAACTTCCAGTACCATTTTCATATACTTCATAGAAATCTATTGTGTATTTACCTGTAGTGGAAACAGGCTCCCAAGTCATAAAGTAAGACCCTCCTTCTAAAGTAGCAGAAGGACTTGGAGCTGTCGGAGTCCCTACTGTTATGGCTTGAGAAGCATGATTAACACTGTAATTCCCTTCACTATCTATAGCTTTAATATAAAAATTAGTCGTCCCTGTTGTTATTGTCCCTACTTTGAATCTATTAGCATTAAGCCTTGCTATTAAATTAGTACTATGATTAGCATCATCTAAACTCCAGTTTGTAGGTTCTGCTCCATTAAGGTCAGTTCTTATTTCATAATTAACAACATCTAAATCTTTAAATCCAGTTTCTCTAGTTGCAACTAGTTTGTTCCATTTAAGAATTACGCCTAGATGTGGATCTACTACATTAATAAACCCTGTTACATCACTAGGTGCAGCGGTTTTGCCTTCTGCTGTAAACGCACCAGTGAGGGGCGTATTACATGGAACGCCTTGAGCATTTAAACTATATATTTTGAAATTGAAAGTACCTGGAGTTATATTTAAAATTTCATCATCTGGTCCTTGTTGTATATGAGTATTCCAATTTCCAAAGTCTCTCCTCCATCTGACTTCGTATCGATTAACTCCTAATACAGCGTTCCAAGAGAATAAAACTTTAACCCTTACTTGATCCCCTTTCTTGTATAAAACCTGAGACATCCTCAAGCCTGTTGGGGCTGAAGGTATCTCGTTTAAATTACTGAAATCTCTAAATGTTAAAGCTATTCCACTCTCTATATTCGCATACTTTGAACTGTTATATGCCAGGGCAACCACTTGATACTCAAGCTCTTCTACTTCTTCTACTGATACGATTCTCCATTGAGTTGTCTGTATGTTTTGAGCAGAGGTCCCTCCAGTCGTCTCTAATATCCAAACACTATTAGCATTAGGTGCTGCATCGAAAGCAGTCTGAGCTGTTATTTCTGAAAAGCCTGTATGTTTAACAATTGAACTTACTGGTCTTGTCTCCACAGTCCCTGTAGGAGAGACAATATGTAGTGTTCTCGTATAACCAACAGCATCTACAGGTAAATCAGTATCAGCATCAGTCCCGTCAACAGTAATTGTTGTTGTTGTTGCAGATTTAATTCTTCCTCCTCTCCTTACTCCTGCTTTAGTTGGATCAGCTATATCTATAACCTGCCCAGGTCTAACAACACACCCTGCATCAATGCTTGTCTTAAATGTAACTGTTTCAACTTCGTTGCCTTCTGAATACAGTAACCATTTCCCTACTCTTTGAGCCTGTCCTCTAGAAGTACAAGCAAACGCTTCTAAGTTTTTTGTTATGGCACCATACTTATTTATGGCTGCAGTATCCTTGACCTCTTCATACGCATATGTACGAAGAGTCATATCAAAATATTTAACAACAGCAACAGTACATCGAGTTTTTTGACTGCTACCTGAATAGCTAAATCCCTCTGGAGCTACATTTGATAAGTTAAATAAGTAACTGCTGTCTTGTAATTTATCTTGAGTAACGGTTAAGCTTCCAGCGCTCCAATATGGCATCGCTCTAAACACAGATGCCATTGCATTGATAACATTAAAAGCTTCTGCTTTCCCTCTTATAGAGACATTGCAAGAAAACCTAGGTTCCGTTCCTCCAAAGCCATCTGAAACAAGTTCATTCGCATATTGAGATGCAGAATAAAATGCCCATTTATCTAATTTAGAAGCGTCCCCATTAAAACTAGCTTTCTCTGCTTTGGTTAATAAATGATCCCCTAATCCATACCTCTGAGATGTCAACATATCCCATAAACACCAACAAGGATCACTGCACCATTGTGCTGCCCCAAATGTTCCGTTCCATACGCCTGAATACGTTACTCTTCCGGATGTAGCGTTAACGCTTGCGTTGCTTGGGAGGCGTACTTTTACACCTTTAATCCTATAAGCACGCTTAGGAATAGAACTGAATTGCTCCGCATCTATTCTTAGTCCAACTAAAGCACTATTCGGATAAGTATTATTTGCATAGACTAAACGTATATAAGTATCGAACCATGTTTGATTACTTAGGCGTGTTACGTCGCCAGAATTATCCGTTTCGCGAGTCATTCTTATCTTTATCCCTGTACTCCAACTAGAAGGAGTATTTATTAAATAGTCTTTCTTATATAAATCACCTGTTCTACCTGTAATGATGTCATCTATTTTTTCAACCCACGTTCCAGATCCATCGATCTCCCAGTAAATCTTTATCCTTACCGACGTACCTACTATGTCTCCATCGTCCTCTATATTCTGAAGTGCTGGAATCTTTAAAACGACTCTTATAGCATCAGGTGCATTAGCCGCGGAACTTGCACCACTAAATACGGTTTCTGTCTCGCCATTATTAGGAGATCCTTTTGTGACCTCTCTGTTTACAGCTATCGTTGTTGCCGTTGCACCAAAACCAGGAATAAGAGTTTGTGGATCTGTTCCTGTACGAGGAACAAAGGAAACATTCTCAAAATTATCTGTGCCATCTGAGTTTTGAATCGGAGTGTTGTTTAAATAAACAGATTTCAATCCATCTGTTAATCCCTCTATCTCTCCCTCACTTAATAAGTCAACGACTTTTGCATAGCTCTTGGAGTCAAGAGAGTCAGGTGCAGTAGTGGGAGTTCTGCTTCCACCACCTTTGCCCCCTCCGCCACCAGCACCAATAATCTTGCGCGTTCCTCCTACTCCTTGTCCTAAGCCAGCATTGTGAACACGTATGTTGTCCGCGATGAATGTATGCTGTCCCTCAACCGTTAAGTTATAAACAGTCGAAATCCCTTTATCTTCTTGTCCAACAATAGGTAGAAGATGGTTGTTTACATCTACTACACAATCATCTGGACCTAAATTACTTATAGCAACAAACGCATTGAATTGATTTAAAACCCAGTGGTTTGATGTTGCAGTAAAGGAAGCACCTCCCCAAAAATTATATTTATATACCTGCTCTTCTTCGTGCTTGTGTACCTTTAATATTAGTGCTTCATGAAGAACTCCTTTATCGTCGAAGCTAACAACCTTGTCTCCTTCTTTTAGCTTCTCAATCAAACAAGCCCCATCTGGAGTCCTTACATAGGTTCCGCCTGTGAAACAGCCGCCACCACCAGCACCAATAATCTTTGTCATACGTCCACCTGATCTACGTCAATTTCAGCAGAAATAACCACTGATCCTGTTAGTACCTCTCCATAACATATCGGAACTGCAACCCCTGCTCTGCTCGATTGCTGTATGCCGCTAAAGCTAAACGAATTAGTTGGATCATCTTGAGTAGCAGTATCTATAGAAGGAGTTGGAGTCAGCAGATCAGCTACTCCACTAAGGACCAAGGCAAGACCAATATTTCCTCCAAACGCAGCAGCTCCTGCCCAAAAACCAGCTCCTACTGTCGTTGTGGCTCCTGCGACACCCGCTGTCGTTCCACCTGTAACACCAAAAGACCCACCTATCATCCCTGCACCTGGAGCGGCAATTGCTATTCCAATAAGTACCGCACCAGCTATAAACTTCCAAGTGCTCCTGCCTCCTGCTCCTGCTACAACAGGAATAATTTTGATATCGTTACTGCCAACTGGATAATGTAATTCGTCAATATCTAAATCTGCTCCTCCTGTTTGTACCCGATACGTCTGCTCCATCATATGTTTCTCTACTTCTGGAAAATTAGCTATTAAAAAACGAACACTTTCTGCTGCACTGTTGACATCAGCCTCTAAGACTCTTTTACCAATGAATTTGGCAAGCTTTCCATAGAGCCTAACCTTGCGCAACATAGCGAAGCCTCCTTCCTGTGCATTTTAATAGCCACTCCCCATATAAGTCACGCGAACTTAGCCTTCCTTCCATGTGATGCAATACCGTTTGCTCTCCTATATAAACTGCCATGTGATTTAACCCAGGGCTACGAATACTCATTAGTACTGAATCTCCCTCCTCTAATTGCTCCTCTGGTTCTAATTCTCTAAACCCTGTAGCGCTCCAGCATCTATCGAATGTTGGGTTTACTTGGAAGTCAATAGGACTATTTGGCCTATCCCAATCGATTAATCTATGCCCTTTCTCTTGGTAATAATCTCTAACCAAAGTCCAGCAATCTTGTACTCCCCATACCCAAGAACGTCCTATTAAAGGAGCTTTATATCCATTAGGTTTACATTCTCCCCAATTGCCTCCTGGAGTAACAATATGCCAAGGGAGTCCGCTTTTTTCACATGAAACTAAATCTGCTTGACTAGGAGTAGGAGGCATCTCTGGATGAGAGTGCACAATAGCCAGAACCTCCCCCGCATCCTCTGCAGCAGCATAATCATCTGGATCAATAATAAATTGATCTTCCTTGTTGTCCGCCAAGTTCTTACAAGCCCAGTAATAAGGTTTTCCCTTTAAGCAAACAAGGAGTCCACAAGATTCTCTCGGAGCTGCTTCCTTTGCTGCAGCTAAAGCATCATTGCGCCAAGTCACACAAACGTACCTATTCCTGGGAAGTCTTCCGGTAAACACTGCCTTTTAGGGACACGTATACCAGCAAGATCAAAGGCTGATGCTAATTCAAACTCAACTACTTCTCTAGTCTCTAAAGACTTCCTGTCTATATAATAAATCTCTTGGGGCATTTGCTGTGTAACGTCAGGAGTTGACGGATCTGCTAACTCTTCCATTTGAATAGTTCCGTCATCTTCTGTCGCAATACCACTATCATCATCTGAAACAACAAACCCTTCAGTTCCAAAGTTTTCATAATCAATATATTGAGCCAGAGTCCTTATCCTGGTTAGTTTTGCACCTGTTAAATCATTGCCTGTTGTTTCTTCATTTACTTCATTAAGAATTGCAGTCACAGTATTAAATAAATTACTTATTCGTACTGTTGGTCTAGGAAGAGCACCTGTCTTCCCTCCCTTGTACTCAAAACCTTCAGCTTCTATTGGAAGCCTTTGATATGCTTGACCCCCAAAGCGTAAGTATGCAGCATCATTACTTGCTGCCCCGTTATGAAAGTAATACGTAGGGATAACAGCTTCCCATGTCAATTCATTGTCCGTTACCGTTCCACCTAACGTAGTAGGCCAACTTGGCTCTCCTGGCCCTGATCTGCAATTCTCAACTGCTGTCTTTACACGAAAAACAAAACCACTTGACTGCGTGTTAGAAGCTCTTCGCTCATCTCCTACTTGAAGCTTTTCGTTGGCAGGCCATACTGCCCAACCAAGAGCTTGATTACCATGCAAGTCCTTGTCTAATTCCAACTCAAACAGCTCTATAACTGAGGTCGGATTAATACCTTGGAGATCAGTTAAAGGTATTGGCATTAGGGCTCAAATACTTGCACGAAAGTTGCTGTAATTGTTGCTCTGTTTAGATAAGGAACAGTCTTATTCCATTGAGGACAGATCCATTTATACGCAATAGTTTCGTCTGGCGGTGTCCAATCAAAACTTGCACTATCTACAGCACGGTCATTTAAAAAATTCTCAATTGTATCTCCATCACTTTCTGAGACTTCCCACCTTAAATTCCATTGCTTCGGGTTTTGATTCCTTGCCATCCCAACAATTAAACGTTGCTGATACCCGTCCCCAAACTGAACAGTTCGAGTGTTTGGTCTGCTCGTTTTAGAGGCACCATAGGTATGGGTAACAGTAGGGAAAGTAGCCATTAGCGGTAAAGCAATCCTCCAGGTCGTTTCTGTCTAGCCATCTCGTCTTGAACAGCTGATGCAAGCATACGTCCCAACTGCCCTGCTTGCTCTGCGTTACCTTGCATTGAGCTGCCTCCAGCATCAACATTGATTGTTACGTTAGAGGTTCCACCTAGTTGATTGTTAGGAGTAATATTCCCTGATTTCCCTGGAGTGAAGATCTCTGGGCCCTTCTCTCCTACAAGATAAGAATTGCCTCCTGTTACAGGGCCACCCGCTGCTCTACCTGGAAGCCAATTTAATCCAGCAGGCCCAAAAGCTTGACTAATACCATAATTAATCAGCATATTGGATATCTGTCTGAAGACACTTGCAGCTACTTCACCGAGTGTCTTTGTTCCATCTATTGCTGATTGAATAGCATCAACCATTCCATCCTTAATCGCTCCACCTATTTGGTCATAAGTAGATTTCAAAAGATCAGACTGTGCTTGTAGTTTGTACTTGAGCCTTACCTTTTCTTTAAGATCTGTATTCTCCTCAGCGCCTAATTCTTTTATCTCTTTCCTTATAGCAGCTTCACGAGTACTTAAATGACCTAGCTCTTTCAAGAGTGCTATCTCTGCATTTAATTCAGAGACCAAATCAGTCCCTGTTGTTCCATCTTTTCCTCCAGTGGCAGGAATAGAAGCAGTACTCTTACTATCAAACGGATTAAATCTCTCAACAAGACTACTCACTTCGTCTTGGCTTATTCCTGTTAAATCTAAACGCTTCCCATAGAGATTACGGTTCCTCCTAAGAGAATTGCTCTGCATTCCTGCAACTGCTCCACGCAACTCTGAGGCTCTATCTTCTTGCCCTGTACGAATTAAATTGTCATGAAGATTACGTAAAGTGTTCTTCGAAATTCCTAATGCCAAAAACTTATTTAACCATTTCATAATCTCAGTCAATGGACCTGAAAGAACCATCTCTAACTGAGTGCGAAGAATACCCCATTGTTGTGCTGCTTGCTTAGCCTTCTCCCCTAATTCTTGCATTCTCTTTATACCATTTGAACCAAGAATCTTTGTATATTCTTTAGTGAGTAAGGTGGCAAGCTCTGTATTCTTTCCTTCTTTTTGTAGTGCTTCTGCTTTCTCTTTTACCGCCTCTGAAGACCACAAACTCCTTTCGTTCATTAAATTGAACGCCCCATCTAATGATGTGAACGCTTTCGCTGTTGTTACCGCCTTCGATGCGATCGCATCTAATTGTTGACCTAATGCACTGAAGAGGATTTGCATTCCAAATCCACCTTCTGATCCTACTTTTGCCTGTAATCCTGCACCAACAACACCACCACCTACAGCTCCCACTCCCCCGCCAAATAAGAGTGGGAAGCCTGCTCCAAGCATTAGATTCTCTCTTAATCTTTCGTTCGTTCGTCTCCTCTTGTCTGCCCTTGCTAAACGCCTATCCCATTGATCCGTCCCTTCTGGACCACTCTTGAACTCTTCCGCCTTATTCTTCATTTCCTTCTCGAAGAGCCTCTGCTCGTTCTCCATCTTCCTCTTGAAGAGAGCGTCTTCTGCTTTTAACTTAATGTCCGCTACATTCTTGGTATGTGCTAATTCTGCTTTCTCTAAGTTCTGCTGCGCTGAAACAACATCATCCGCAAGTTGAACAACTTTTCTCTTCGCAGCCTCTACATTTGCTCTGGAATATAAACCTTCTCTTCTCTTGATCTCCTTATTTATCTGCCTTTCTATCTGGAATACTCGCTTCTGAGCAGCTTCCAACTCCTTAGATTTAAGAGGAAGCCTGTCTCGTAATAATTTAGCTTCCTTTAAAGCAGCATTTTGACGATCAAGCCTTGTTTGCGGCCCTGTCCCTAACTCATCCGCAAATCTCTCTTTAACTACACCAGTCTCTTCATCAAGACTACGCCCCATCAACCTATCCCAAAGGCTCAACCTCTTAGGTCCTCCAGCTTTTCCTCCTTCTTTCCAAGGATTAACCCCTCGATCTAGCCACTTGGCTAAATCTTTATCCAAAGAGACCCTCATTTGATTGACTCTCTGGAAGCTAAGTGCCGCTTGCTTCTCCCAAGTCACAAATCCTGATATCGCACCTACAACCCAGTCAGCTCCTCCTAAGACCTTCGAAAGCCCTGCATAAGCAAGTCGAACGACACTAATTCCTTCTGTTACTTTTGCGACCCAATGAGCATGAGAAGCAATGGATTCAGACCACTTCTTATCAAGGAATGGAATCTTCGTTATTAATGCTTCTACTCCTTTACTTAATCCAATAACAGCAGCTTCTTTTCCAACTTGGGTTCCAAGAATCTTCCCAAAGACTCCTCCTATCCCTTTAATTGTTCCAACTAAAGCTTGCCAGCCTTTCTTCGCTAACCATATATCAGAAGTGAAGGCTGCTTGGGTTAACTTCGCTCTTAACAACTCATGATTAACAGCAGTTTGAGCCTTCCTGGTTGCAACTACAGCCTGAATATTTGCCTTCGTGAAAGTATTTATGTTTTCTTGGATTCTTCTGTTGCTCTCCAATACTCCCCTTACACGATTTAAACCATCTACATGAGCACGAATATTCCCAGGATGCTCACCCATCCCGCGCCAATCTTTTAGCTGTGCTTTCGTTACTGCTTTGTCTATCTTCTCTCCTGGGAAAGGTTCTGCCCCTGCCTCCATCCCTCTTCCCCATCTCCCTATCATTGAGCCTTTAGGGAAGAGAGCTCCTACTCCTCTAAACCCAGAATCTGCAAATGCTTTGCCGACTCTTCTAATGTCATATTCAAGCTGTCTCCAAGCTTTGCCTGCTGCATATATTTGAGGTGTATATCTTCCAACTGCATCTAGTCCACTGATGACACCAACAGTTGACTGGATCAAACGTTGATGACTATTAATAATGTCGAATAGTTGCCTGCCGTATTTATCTAATCCGTTTAACGCCCCACCAACAGCTTTATTTATTGCTCCTAGTGCCTTGAAGAAGCCATCCGCTCCCTTCGTGACAGCCTGGTAAAGATTAATTTGCTGTCCTAATGCTTTAGAAAGCTTCCTTACTGCTTGATCTAGCCCAATAAGTCCAGCTCCTCCACCTATTCCACCTGCTATTAATTTGGCAATCCCCATCTGCCCGCCAAGGGATTTCATTAAATCCTTAGTCCAAGTAAGTCGCCTGTTTATGCTTGCTCTCTTCCTCTCTTCTTTTACAATTTCCCTTTCTATTCTTAGAGTATTTTTGGCTATCTTTAAATAACGATCTGAACCTGCTAATAATTTATCCTGTATCCTTCTAGATTTCTCTAATTGCTCCCTTAATTTACTTAAACCTGTAGCTGCTTCTTTATATTTATAAGCTGTCTTCTCAGCAGCTTTTTCTAGTTTTCTTTGCTCTTTTTCTAAATCTTTAAACTTTAATCCGCTTATATCGCCGGATCTTCCTATCCCTCCGAGAATCGATCCTGCAGGGAACATTCTCAGAATATTCTTTATTCCACCCGCTCTACCTGCTTTGTCTACTGCCAAAACATCAGCAGTAAGTTGTCTGAATGCTTTACCTAAGTTATAAACTTGAGGTGCGTAAGTTGTAACCGCAGCTAGGCCACCTGCAAGACCTACTAGTTTAGCTGTTAATATAGGATGTTGTCTTATTAATCTATCGAGAGTCGTGCTATAACCCTCCATTGCGGTCCTAGCACTTAATACTTTTTTCCCTAAATCAAGGAGAGTTTGCCCTAATCCTTTTGTTCTTCCAGTTAAAGTTCTAACTGCTGCATCTGCAACTCCTAATTTAGCAATTGCTTTTGCAATCTTCCCTGCATTCTCTGACAGAAGCTTCGTTAAGCCGCCTTTCCAGTCAATCCTTTTGTTAATAGCAGCTCTCTTCTTCTCCTCTTTTGCTATCTCTCTTTGTAGATTTAAAACCTTCTTCGATACATTCTCGTACCCTTTAGAACTTGAAAGTAATTGATCTTGTATCTTTTTGATTTTTGCTAATTCTTCTCTCAGCTTATTTAGACCTGTTGCAATCTCCTTGTACTTAACAGCTGTTTTCGCAGCAGCTCTTTCTACTTGTTTTTGCTGTTTCTCTAAATCTTTGAACTTTAATCCACTTATATCACCAGACCTACCTAATCCTCCTAAGATTGATCCTTTGGGGAACATTCTTAAAATATTTTTTATTCCACCAGCTCTTCCCGCCTTGTCTACTGCCGAAATATCAGCAGTAAGCTGTCTAAATGCTTTGCCTAAGTTATAAACTTGAGGAGTATATCTAGAAACTGCGTCTAATCCGCCTGTAAGACCCACTAACTGAGCTGTGAGTACAGGATGCTGCCCTATTAATTTCTGTATGGTTACGCTATAACTTTCAAGCGCTGACCTAGCATTTAAAGCCTTCCCAGCTAACTCTGTAAGTGTAGTTCCTAATCCTTTTGTCCTCCCACTTAATACTCTTACAGCAGCATCTACTACCCCTAATTTAGCTGCAAGTTTCGCTATTTTTCCTGGGTTATTTAATAGCGCTCCAAAGCCACCTGCAACAAATGACTTTGCTAATCCTTGAGGATCGCCTAGTTTTTTCTTTAAAGTAACTAACCTGGCAAGTGCCTTCTCTGTATTGTTTAATTCTCTATTTACCTGTTTTACTTCCTTGTAAACATAACCAAGTCCTTGCCTTACTTTTTCCCATTGACTTCCCTGTCTGGCTACTGACGCTTCTATCCTCTTGACATCCTTAAATATCCTATCTACAGCCCGTGTTAAGTCTTGAGCCTTGACTTTAAATTCAAATGTCTTTGAAAAATTAGCCGCCACCCGTCCACATCAAAAAGGCTACAGCCTACTTTACCTGCTTTGCACCCGACTAGCAGCCCCTGCCTGAACTGCGTCACGCTCTTTATCCATCTCTTCATTCTGAAGAGCAAAATAAGCAGCCCATCCAACCAACTCCTCTCTAGTAAGAGTCTCTGTTAATTCAGCAACTGTTTTGCCTAATTCTTTTGCTAGTGAAAAAATAAACTTCCACTCTCCATCAGCTTTTGAGATCGGCTTGTGCCTCCTCTACTCCCTTGTCCGCTCCAGAGTCAAGCATTGCTAATTGAATTTCCTGGAGAACAGCAGCCTCAATTTCACGACGTAAAGTGGCTCTATCCCCATCAGCAAAAAGCCTCTTTCCTTCAGAATCCAGAGCCTTCTGGATCATTAACGTTAAAGCGAAATCAGCAGCATCATCAGAACCTGTTTTCTTTTGGATCGATTCTCTTTCAGCAATCGTTAATGGGTGCCAATGAACTGTAAGGACAGTATCTCCATCCTTTTTAACTTCGTGCTGATAAAGCTGGCTAACTCCAAACCTGTTGCGGAGTAGTTCGACGGCCCTTTCGGTTGCCATAAAAATCTCTAACTGTTTGTATAATACACTAAGCGTTCGCAGAAAACCCGCAAGATATTATTCCCAAAAAATGTGATTTGTTCTCTGGATCAATAGGAATAGGCCCTACAACCTCTTGAGTACGAGGTTTGCAACTAAAAGAATCCGTATAGTTAGCAGCATTGACTGAAGTCAGTCCATCTATTACTGATTCACTAATAGCGGCAAGGACATTCGTTCCGTTCTTTCTTGGGACGTAAACCTCGCATCTAACAGAGCCTGCGTAATAATCTGAAGAAGCTCCCTGAGCTTGGAGTGTTGATTGCCCGAAATTAACAGACATCTTCACGTACTTAGTTGTCTTACCTGGAGTAGTAAAAGGAGTATTGTCATAAACCATTTTTACAGTACCATCAGCTGCAATTACTGCATCCGTAACGGCCTTCTCAAAAGCAGCACGGGTATTTACAAGAGTCATTCGATGTTCGCCCTCCAGGTGATCCTACTTCTATCAGTAAAGATTTCATCCACTACTTTATTTAACTCGTAGCTTGCATAGTGAGTGATTTGAGGACTCTTAGCAAAAGCAATCTCGGTATATTCAGCCGTATTAGCTATATATATAGTTTGCCTGATATTAAATTTAGGAATCGAGTGCCTCCTTTTGACTTTCGGTTCAGGTCTTACCCATCCTTTACTGGTCAAAGTGGAAGCCTTTATTTTTGACCAGGGATTGTATGCCCATATATCATCATCATGAGTTATAGGTGAAGGGCTTGCCATCCAGCTTGAGGCATAAAATCCAGTCCAAACAGCACTCCTTTCTTCCAGGTCTTTTATAACTCTCGCAGCTAACGCATTAAAACTAACTTCCAACTCTTTATTTATCTCATCCATTAAGCTCTCTTCTGTTAATTCTTTAGCCATCAGAAACTCACAGTAAGTACAAACAAATAAGTTTGACCACCCCTATATGTAGTTATGTCAGTTATTTGAGCTGTTTTGTTCCCTCCAGCAAAAGATAGAACGATCTCATCTTGAAGTGTTGGTTGATTGTCTCCAATTAAGTTTGGGGATAAATAAACCTTTGCTTGTCTCGTTTCCTTTCCAAAATCCTCTTCTGACTTGATAAATTCAATCGGAACATAGATATTTGCATATGAGGTATCTGTTGTAGTAAGTGCGCCTGTGCTGGTGTTATATACAGGTGTCACCTGACGCGTATACGTAATCTTTGTATCTAAGCCTTTGCCAAGGTCAGAAACTATTGATTTTGCTGCATTTTTAAATGCGGTATCGAGTGAACCTGCCATTTAGCCCCTCACAACAGCAACCTGGAAGCTACCAGCACCGCCTCGGCAATAAGCACCGAGATAAGACTGGAGCCAAGGGTATACGTCAAATACATTATTCACCATACCAACACTTTGACTCTCAGTATTGTATTCAACCTCCATATCTCCCATTTTTACCTTCTCATAAACACCATCTGTACCTTTATTACCTGTAATTGACTCAGTGTCGTTAGCTAAAGCTCTTGCTAACTCATATTGAGCATTCTTGATGTTATTTGGAATAGCAGAACAAGTTAATTCAACTCTGTCTACGTGATAATTGTTTCTAGGCCATTTAAGTGCTTGATTCTCATCGCAACGATCACCTTCAAAGACAAGTGAATCAATCCAACGAGTAGCAGAGATCAAAGCACGATTCTTTTGATCGTCAGTCTTGTTATCCCAAGTCGAGGACTCTGGAGTGGTTTCAAAATAAGTGTCAGCCTCAGCCAGAGTTACATAGCTGTTAGCTGTTGCACTCTTCAGCGTGGCGGTGATTGTTGCAGCCACAATTCACTCGGTAAATAATGCTTGCAGTCTAGCGTTAGGAAAAAGCCCCAATCATGCGGACCTACTCGCAATCATGGGGCCATCTCGCTCTCTCTAATTATGAATTAAAGAGTATTGGTATCAAGAGGAGTGTTAACAGTTAGTTGAACCAAAGGAATTAGATCAACGTTGTATGTAGCACCCCACTTAGCAGAAGCGCCAAGGTTGGAGTTGGTTGGGTTGTCAGCAGCGTCTACCCACTTAGTACCCATTACGTGATACGCAGTGTGGTAATCAACTGAGAGAACGTCCTGCTTGGACAAGATGTTGCGATCAGCTTCAATCTTCAGATCTTGCTGAACACCTTCCATAATTGTGCCGCCCTTAGTTAGGTAGCAGTAGTACTCCATGATGTGACCAGAAGAACCAGGCTGAACTGCGTTCACCTGAGAATCCATGATTACATTCAAGCCAGCGAATTGACCGATGCTTTGAGCACCAACGCCAACACCGCCACCACCCCAGGTGATTGCACCACCAGAAGTTAGGGAAGAAGAAGAGAAGGTTAATAAACCAACCTGATACAGGTAGAAACCAACCTTAGGGTGAACAATGAGTGTGTCCAACTCATCTCCACGCTCTCCGAGAAGCGAGCGAGCTTGAGCAACGTTTGCAGCTGTAAGATAGTTAGCTTCAGCAGCACCAGAAGCAGCAGCTTTCGCTAGATCAAGCTTGTTGGTAGATAGAGCTGAACCAAAAAGACCGTGTAGCTGATAGAACAGACGTTGGCTGTTTAGCTTGTTGATTGCATCTGCAAGCTGGTTGCGGATGTGAAGCATTGGATCTTCACCAGCAGCCAAAACTGCAATGTCATCAACCGCATAGGCAAAACCTCTGTGGCAGATGGATGCAATCTGTGTGTCTGTACTGATCTTCTGTGGTGTTAAATAACCAGCAGAGCTTGTACCCCAAGTTGCTGTTCCATCCATGATCTCCTCTGTTGGAGCGATTGGATTGAACTCAGGAACTTGAATACGTGTACCACCTTCCTTTGAATCAAGGAAAGAGTTACGAACTACAGCACCACTCTTAATGAATAGGCTGCGCTCAACAATTGCCTCGCTTACATAGCGGGCCAGATTATTTCTCTTAACGATGTCCGCAAGAAGGACACCGCCGGAATAATTCTGAAACGGGGCTGCCATTTCAAAAAACGGGAATTAAATTTGCGAGGTCCAAGTCACGGACTCGGTTGTTAGTCTCACAGAAACTAACTAGGTTTGAGCCTCTCTTTTCAGCACTGCTGCAAGTTCAGGCTCGGTAGCTTCAAGGGCCATTTGCCTTGTCAGGTTCATACTACCTTCTTTATAGGGATTAGGCATACCTGGAGATACAGCAGAGTTAGGAGTTGGTTTAGCTCCCATCCCTGCTGCACTGCTCGGTTTGAAGTGATGTTCCCAACCTGATCCAGGGTTCTTTAAGTTCCCTATATAAGTATTTAAGTCTTGTTCAACTCCTCCATTTAATACAACTACTTTGCCCTCATCGTTCTTTTTAAGGTTCGCGGAGAGAAGAGATAAGGTCTGCTCTGCGTTAATAGCACCAGAAGAACTGATAGCAGCCAAAGCCGCAGTTTTTGTTGTTTCTGCTTCATTAGAAGCTTGCAAATCTGCTATTTGCTTTCTCAACTCTGCGTTTTCTTGGGTTTGCGTTTGACTTGTTTTGTTTGCTTCTTCCCATAAGTCTTTCCACTGTCCTTGGTCTTGCAGGACTTGCTTCCGCTGGGTTTCTTGCTTGTCATAAACCTCATCTAATTTAGATTTTAACCCCTTAAACTTGCCATTTTCTTCGGCAACTTGCGCCTTTAAAGCAGCAATTTGTGACTCATATTCTGCTTTTAAAGCATCAAGATTAGGTGCTTCAGGAGATGGGACAGGAGTCTCAGCCACGGGCTGTTCAGCGGGAGCCACGGACTCCGGCTGAATGACTTTTTCCTCAACCATAATTAAGAATCAGATTTAGGGGTAGTGATTTCTTTTTGCTGCTTCGCAGTCAAACCAGCAGGGGTAACAGCTTTAGCCTTTGGAGGTGTGGGCTTTTTAGGTGCTGGAGCAGGTGCAGCAGTACCGTCTAAGTCTTCGGCTTTAACACCATCGACAGAAACCCACTTGCCGTTGATTAATTCAACTGACGGCATGACTTAAAAACAACTCGAACTATTCTATTGTACTAGATTCGTTGGCTTCAGGCAAAATCTCCCCTTGAACCAGTATTTGCCTGAATTCATCACGATCTATGACCTTTTGATCGAATAATGTCGTTAATGCGGTGATATCTTGCCCAATTAAGCGTTCAATGTCCAAATCACGGTTAATTTTAATTTCTGGAGGTTCTAAACCTAAGTATTCAGCAGATAAAACGAAAGCTTTTTGCAGTTTTTGCTCTAAATCAAGCGAAACCATCGAAAGCATCGAATTTGTGTCAATTCGGTCTAAACGACGCGCATCCGCTGTTTCTGCAACAAATTTTTGCTGTGAAAGGGTGCTAATTCCCAAAGTTGCCATCTGACGCTGTAATTCTTCGATTTCTGCTGCCTGTGCTTCAAATGCACTCGAAGCTGGTTCGACGTAATAGACCTTATTGCCAGGTTGAGTCGCCATTGCGTAGTTAACGCTAATAGCCATGTCCTTCATTTGGTCATCCCAGCCTTCTAAGACCAGCATTGGCTGAGAAGCCACGTGCAAACTGTGAATTAAGTCAGCTTGACGCTGGAAATGGGACAAATTCAGGTATGCAATGTCTAATAACGGCGGTTTACTCGTTAAAGTGTCAGTTTTACCTGCATAAACCGTTACTAGGGGTATCTCACCCAAACTAAAATCGCCAGATTCTACTAATTCATAATCTTTTGCTTCAATTGGAACGTCAAATCTTCCTGAATTTGCCATTCCTTCAACAAACATATCTTTAGTTTGCTCTTTCTGTCTGAATATTTGATATTTTCCAGGCTCAATGACCCTTATCTGGTCGAATACTTTTTCGCCAAAATCCCCATCAGGCACAATTGCCTTTTCTCCAATGCGGATTTGGACCAAATTGCCGTAATTAACCTCCCTATCTAGTCTCCAACCATAAATATTGGCTGGATCTACTTCAATCCAATAAGGACGGCGGTTTTGCGCTCGCTCTTCTGCAAGGCTTTTTGCCCCTCTCGGAGCAGGAAAATCCACCAAGGTATGACCATGCCCGTAAGTAAGAGCACATATAAGAACTCGGCGGGCATACTCATCTAAATCTGAACCGCAACCGTCTACATCTTTAGCGAAAACATCTGTCCAATAGGGGTCTCCTAGCAGAGTTATGGGCTTTCGAAGAATTAAACCAGTTGCTGCTCGAACTAGACGCTGTGTATAAGGAGAAAAAACAGCTCGATTAACACGTGCTAAATATGCCGTGTAATCTTCACGGGGCTCAAGAGGTAAAAAAGCCTCTGAATTTTCACGCAAGTACTCCGTCCCCAGCGTTACCGCTTTCATAATTTCCCACCCCTTCATCATTTCCAGCACTGCTGCTGTACGTGTGAAGGGACTATCAGCCCCGCCTACATAAGAAGAACTGACTTGATGGGTACGAATTGGGCCAGGGACGGCATACGTCACGAGATTACCCCTTTGTTATTTACCTCCCTTAATAAGCGTCAGCTGTTAAGGCTCCATTGAGCTGGAAGCTGACATTAATCACCTGTAGATCTCCGACAGTTGTGCCGAACTCTGTTCCTGTGATTAACCCATTAAAGGCAATCTTCTTGGAACCAGAAGTGTTCAGATACAACTCAAATTGAGCATCTGCAGGGTCATTTGCTACCAAAATATCCTTGATGAACTCTTGTGTTTCATCTCCAGTAGTTCCTGTATATAGCAATTCAACAGAACCAGAACCGTTGATAAAGCTACCTACATAAGTACGGATTGAATCTCCTTGAGCAGTCGTATCAAGAACATCCTTGCTCAGAGAGAAAGTCCAGCTACGTGTCGAAGCAACCGTGGCAACAGTGCCAGCGCCGTTCTTAAACTTAACTGAACCTTCTTCACCACGAAAAAAGGCCATGACCTAATGGAAAAAAGGGGTATGCGAGTAGTTTAACTCTTTCGCTCTTAATTTACAGGGGTTTTAGGCTTTGCTTTCTTAGGTTTCTTTTGATTATTCATATATTGTTCACATCTTGGATCCCATAAACCAGGAGTTCTGGAGCCTTTAACCGCCTCAATAGCGTCAAGCATTTCCTCAGTAATTTCCCGTGCCATACACTAACAATTAGTAAATTCTGTATGTAGTTTGCCCCAAAGTCTCTGGTTTTGCCAAATTGAACTGTTGCAAACATAGATATCCGAAGGCATCAAAAGCGTGGTCAACCCCCAGATCTTTTCTAGGAAGTCCTGTATTTGGAGCGTAAGTCAAGGTCCGAAGACTCTTAATTAGATGCTTGCAGCGTGGATGTATTACAGTACGGCGGGTGTCTGTCGCGTCAAGTAGTGCAGTATTAACTGCTGTGATTTTGTCCCTAATTTTCCAAGGAGCACGGGGAGCAGAAACTGTAAACCCACTTCGACGCAAAATACTGTGGTCTGTTGCGCCAACACCTGCTGTCTTACGGGCACCACCTGTGGGGTCGGGACAAGCAATAACCCTTCTTTCTACACCATATCTGCGAATGACTTCCTCTGAAAATTCCCAAGTTGTTGCCCCTCCAGTCATTATTATTTCGTCGAAAACATACAAAGTATCGTCATCTTTAACTGCACAAATCCCCGTCATGGGGTCAACGTTAAAGTCAACACCTAAAAGTAAAGGTAAAACTGCTGCATCTTTCGCTGTTGTAGAAATATTTGCATCACCAAAAGAAATTGCCACTAATCCCGTTAAATTCTCGAAGCTTGCTTCAAATTCCTGCCGGAAAGTTCGCTGGTCTAATTGAGCACGAGCAGCCTCAACTTCTACCGCCGGAACATTTCCACCCTCGATTGTTGTATAACTCCAACGCTGCCAATCCCCCGTCTCATCTTCAGGCACATAACACCACAAGTCATAAAACCAACTGGCAGTTCCATCCGGTGTAGAGATAAATAATGCCCACCCCTGTTTATCAGCAAGTGCAGGTCGAATAACCTCAAACCACACCTCAGATTCCATAAAAGCGGCTTCGTCTAAAACCACACCCGCTAAACTTCGCCCCCTCAAGGATGTTGCATTTTCAGTTCCTTTTAGTTCAATAGTGGAGTCATTTATCAACTCTATTTTTAAATCTGACTCGTGTTTTGACTTGATCCACTGCATAGGAACCAATCGTTTTAGCTCCTTCCATGCAATATCTTTTGCCATTCGATACGTAGGAGCGCAATAAAAATACGTTTCCCCCGGCTTTTTTATGGCGGCCCGTACCAGCTCGATGCAGGAAAGGTAAGATTTCCCGAAACGCCTTCCAGCAACTAGAACTCTGAAGCGTTTTTCGCTATGAAAGATCTCCCCCTGCGCCCATCTGAGGGTGAGAGGCTCTGCTGTTTTTACTGTCATACGCTACAGATTACCGCCATTTTTTAGACTAAACATAAGACAGGGCGTTATCATTCAAGTGTTGACCCCCCTGCTCCTGCCCGTGGCTGAAGCAATCATTGAAGCTTTTAAAGACTTCCCAAAAGATGAAATAAAGCGTGTCGGTGGCAGAAGCCACGCCGCTGTAATACAACACAGATGTCAGAGACTCTACAAACGCCAGTTGGAAGGTCTCACTGTTCGACAACTTGTGTTGGATCACGCGGTTAAAGAAGGAATATGCGAAAAAACTGCCTGGAATGATTGGAAAAAAGTCAATGAATGGAACGATGAAGACTGGCAGAAAGATCGCGAAAATATGCTCGCTCGTATCCAGAGTATGCGGGTAAAACTCTTTAATAAAGCCGTTCAAAAAGGGCAACTTCAAACAGCAGCTCAGATCTTGGACTCTTTGGGGAAAGTTATTGGGGAAAGCGTAGAAACAGTCCATATCAATGCACCGGAACTAGCAATCCGGGTCGAACCACGCCAAGGTGCTTAACTCTCTTCGCGACAGGGTGGGTTCCCTATTTGTATATAGGTCACCGGAACCGATGGAAGGTTATAGAAAACATCTGCTTACCCTCCCCTCCAGGGAATTGAAGAAGCAGGCGGGTACGCAAACGCATTACTCCAAGAGAAAACTGGCTGACATAATCATCCTCAATATGTTGACTCAACCTGATTGATAGTGTAGTATATAGAGGTACTACAAAAGAGCTTATTCTCGTATTATTATGTAGGTTCCCCGTTTTATGGTTCCGAAACAAAAAATTTCCTACCCGCCCCCCTTTGGGTAGGGGGTAGGGGTAGGGGTAGGCGGGCCGGGGACACGGCTACCTTCCGAAAACTTTGTGATAGCAAAAAGATGACGGCTGAGTCTCAAGACATTTAGAAAGGATCATGTTGTCTTGGGCACTGAAGATGAGGGAAGGAATTACAACGGCGAGCGACATGGCAGCCGGGATAAGTAGAGCCTTCATGCTTCCTTCCTCACATAGAAGCGAATAGGAGTAGTAGCAGCAGCGGCAGACTGTGCAAGCTGTTGTGCTCTCGCGTGAGCATCGAAGCCATCACGATAACGACTGACTACAACATCGCCATAACTCTCTTTGGTGTAGATAACAAACATTGGATTCAAGTAGGTGATTTTTGTTTGAGGTTTGTTCCTCATGTGTTAATTGTAGCCGGTAATGTAGTATACGAGAAGAATACTACAGTATAATTAACATTTGTTCATAAGATGGCAATGGCAATAAGAACAAGTGGTAGGAAGAGAGTAAAAGAAAAGGATTTAAGAGCATGATGTAAGAAAGAGACAAAACCCGATCAACAACACTTCAAAAACCTATAAGTCACATAGTCATCATTTTTAAGACCACATGAGGAAAGAAAAGAAGGAGGAGCTTGAAAACCGACATCCTCACCAACATCAGTGCAGTGATAATCAGCAAGATCTAGCCACTCAATAAGAACATGCTTAATTAACTCTTGTTCTTCATCGGTGCAACCTGTCCAGTCATCATTAACCAGTGGGCAAGCGAACCAAGTAGGTAACCTTACTTCCACTATTTGAGGTTCCTTTTCAATTGAACTAGTCATAAGTATCAAACCTCTTAGCCTTACCATCCCAAGGTTTAATAGAGCCTTGATACTTCACAAAAGCATATTCGTGGTTCTCTTCATCAGGTAAACCATTGGGGTACATATCCGACCTATGCTTAATCCGCATCATAAATTCTTGTCCTCTTGAGCCTTCTAAATCCGGTTTACACGTGCCAGCTTGGCCCCAATGATCCTGAGTTTCGTTTTGACTTTGAAGCTTGCGAAACCAAACAGATTTTTTAGTTCTACGTGTTACCTCAAAAAAGTCGACTAAGGACATAGTTGCGCCCCATTCCATCACAGCTATGCTGCCAGGTTCAAAAAGTTTCATGATAAAAAATGATAGAAATTAGTTTACTAAATAACAATTAGATAACGTAATTAGAAAAACCTAATTTTTTAAATTCCTCTTCAATATCTTTTTTATCCATACAATCTATAAAAGACGGTTTACCATCACTAATCCTATTTTCAAATTTTATGATACGATTCAGTTCCTTTTTAAACTCTTCCTGCGTTGTGGCAGTGGTGAAGAATATATCTCCCTCAGCGTAGCTAGTGATTTTTAGATTACGAGCATTAACCCAAACACCATAATAAGATTTATCTTGCGGGGTGTTTAGCTGTGCCCAGCCTTCAGAAGCTTTCAGGGTGCAGTCAAAATAGTAACGCCCCACTTCATTGTGTAGCTCTTTTGTGCTGATTGTCATTTGTTGGGTTGGCTGTTTGTGCCTGAACTTATGTCTACAATAGCATAGTAGAAAGCAATAAACCAACAAAAACACCTCTAAACCTGTGGAAAACTCTTAAACCCCTTCCAGCGCAAGGGATTATAAGATATTTACACAAAGTAACACTTGATAATTATCATGATAAAAGCCCAAAATAAGCCCTAAAACCCCTTAATAATCGCTTGACAAAAGCTTTAAAGTAGTTCAATAATAGAAAAGACCCTACCCAAAAGTCGCCCCAAAATGAACAAACCTGAAGGCTTAGCGAAAATTGCTGAGCTAATGACACCCAAAGAAAACGAAACCGCACCGCCATTTAGTAGAAAAGAGATCATCCAAATTCTGCAAGATGATTTTTCTGTTCCTCCAGCTAATGCTTATAGATGGTTTAAGCTCTATTTAGAAAACGACCAATGGCAACAATCGAACCAGTCAAAAACATCTCCAGCTTTAGCCGATAAAGATTTAGTTATTTCAACTCTTCGGGATCAATTACATTTAGGAATTGCTGAAGACGACCCAAAGAAAATAGAAATGTTCTCTAAATTATTAATTAGTACTCATAAGCAAGCGAGGCTTTTCTAATGATTACAGCTCACGATGCTGCACAAAGTGGCGACTGGAAAACCTTTTTTGCTTCCTGTTTATCTGATCCTATGACGTACCAACAAAAACAAATTTCCTTTGAAGAATCCTTAGAGCTGGATTATGACACCCTAGACCAACTAGCCGAAGAATACGAACCAGAAGAATATGGCGAGACCTTGAGTCCACGTGATAGGAATCCAAACCTTGCGAACCAATGAGTTACCACCAATTCAAAACCCAAGACCCTGAAGAATCCTTTGGAAGTTTTGAGATTTTCCAAGACCTGTCACACCCTTTCGGTCCAGGTTGGTTTTGGCAAAGTTGCTTCCCTGGATGCATTCCAGATAGTGAAGCTTACGGACCATTCAAATCAGAAGATGCAGCTTTTGAAGACGCCCAAGACTTTGCAGATTTTTAATCATGAGCTATCAACACGCAATAGAGGCTTTGCTTTGGTCTTCAGTTGTAGGTCCTAATGATGAACCTGCCGACAATTACGAACCAAGTAAAGAACTTTCTAATCGAATCTATGAAGATTGGGAAAGCTTCCAAGAGAAAGCGGTAAAGCTTGGGTTTAATCCTGAGCTACACCGCAAAACCTGTATAAATTTAATTGAGGGTGACTATTGGGACCATGCCGCGCATGATTTTATTCTGACTAGAAATCATCATGGTGCTGGATTTTGGGATGGTGATTGGTTCGAACCATTCGGCTCTTTACTTACTGACCTTGCCCTTACCTTCCCAGAATTAGAACTATATTTAGATGATGATGGCTTGGTTTCTGCTTTATGACCCTAAGCAATTTTTGGCAAGCAAGCGAACCAAACAAATTCACCTTAAGTGAGTATGAGGAAGTTCTTAGAATAATTCAAATCAATAAATCTATTACAAGTGACTTAGCCCATAAATTCCAAGCATTAAAACCTCAGATATGCAAAGAACCATAATCATTATCTAAGCGGCTTCTTTCAGTCGATCCATGTAGACATTAAACCTCTTATCAAAACGTGCCTGATGATCCATCAACTTAAATTGATCTAAGAATTTGACAGCGGGACTTCCCGTCCTGCGAGCCACGACAACAAATGCTCCTTTGGGTTTTATGCCTGTTAGGTGGGTTAATCCACTTGCATACGCACCACACTGATCGTAAAACTGCTCATACATTGCTTCGCTTCTTTCATTCTTACTAGTTTTCCAATCTAGTACAAAAGGTCCATCTCCTTGAACATCCACAAGGCAATCACATGTGCCAGCAACACCATGAATGGCGTTTTTCGTTCCATCATGAATGGCATTTTTTGGGGTGTAATGAATGGAAAATTCGACTGCATGAATGGCTGTAATTGAAGATTCTATGAAGGAGGCCAAGCCTCTGGCGTAGCCACTACTCGCCCAACTGGGCGTTGGTGCTCCTTGAATGGCCTTTTTGAGTGCCCAAGCCGTGACTTTCGATGGGCATCGCTCCAAGCAATCGGCCCCAGTGGTCCATACTCCCCGTCTGTTCGCCGTGTTCCTAGCAAGTTTCGCACCAGTCTTGAGAATATATTCCGCGTGTGCATGAGCAGCATGACCTCTGGAACATGCGAGGTTTTTCTCCGCTTCAGAGTTGGGTTTAAGACTCCATCGTTCCAGTGCATCTTTTTGTTCTTGAGGGGCTGTTTCGTTAAGGATATGGGTTACTGAGCTATATACGTGCCCGTTGTCATCTCTATAAACACGATGCGGATAATCCTCATTGGAATCATCACGTACCAAGTTCCATTTTCTTAGTCCTGCTAATGCGTTTTGAGTGTCTACCGTTACATTAGTGGGCATTAGGATACACGTTCCCATAATTAGTTTACCTATGAATGGCCTTTTTGGTCAAGTTACCTACTCTCTAGTACAAGAATATTTGAATTAGGGTACAGCTCTTTAGCTATATCCTTGGCTTCAGAAGGTGTAAAAGCATCAATCAACTTGTGTTGAGCAGGGGCAAAACTACCTCTTTCTTTAACAAGAAGTAGGTGACGCCTTTTTTCTAGTTTCATTTTTTAATGGCTTGGATAGCACTTAAGTAGGATTTAGCCTCTTCCAAGTCATTACAAAACTTTGAAGAACCTAAATAAGAAACTAGGAAGCGCACATGTGTACGCTTCCCTCCTGGTAGTTCAAATTGGTGGATCGTTCCACCATTAGATGAGAGCACTAACTCAGGTCTCACTTAGTCTCCTTGAATGGGTCAAGGTTAATAAGTAGCCGTGTTATGTCAAAGCCTTCGGCATCAGAGGCTTCCTTAGCTTCCTGTATTTTATCGGTAGTGCCTTTCTTTCTAGGTGCAGAACGAATCGCATACCTAGTGTCTAGCCCCTTACCAGTTTTATCTAGTACAAAATCGCAGTCAAGAATAGTGGGATAGTCATCCTCAGACTGCACTTTGTCGCAGGCTTCGTCCCATGCCTGGTTAACGCTTGGTTTATCACTTGAAAGGATTTCTATCCTCTCAGTGTCATGGTTGTAGATACGAGAAGCAAGACAGAACTTAACTACGTCAATCTCTGTCTTTTCGAAATTCATACGCCGAACCCACTGCGTACCAAGCTCGGCCTGTATGTCGTCATCCGTAGGCTCTTGTGTGAACCTGAAAGTTCTGCATACAGGTTTGCCTGTTTTAGGGTTGAGAGTTCCCTCAGAATCCTCGACCCATACCTCCCAATACTCTAGTGGAGTTTCAGACAGTAAGGCGTACCTAGCACTTGATCCTGTTGGTATCCGTTGGGGGTTTAGATATCCACCACCCCCACTACTGGGAGCTAAAGCGGATTTTCCTTTTTTCGATACGTAAGCCATTTAGTTTAAGCGGTGGGCAATGCCCTTTGCATCCAATAATGTAGCAGAGTGACAGAACCCTGTCAATCAGTTACAATTAAAAAACCCCCAAGGCAGGAAGAGCCTTGAGGGTTAAAAATAGTCCGATTACCAAAAGGATTGTAGCACATGACGCTATCTTTAATTGACTTTGTAAAGCAGCTTCCTGAAGACCTTGTTTTTGCGCCGATATACAAGAAAGGGGCTTCCATGCGTAGTGGGAGAAAAGCCACAGGTAAGAACCCTTTAGAAGAATCCTATGAAAGGGATTTAGGACCACATGATGCTGTCTTAGCTATAGAGCGTGACCCAGAAAATTTAACCGCGATTGGTTTATTCACAGGCTTGAAAGGTAAAGGCATTGTCATTCTTGACTGTGATAGAAACCTATCAACACTAAAAAGGAAGTGGAAGGATTCACTACAGGGTGCTCCTCTCATACAGAGCACAAAGAGGAACGCAGCTAAATATGTGTTCCGCGTACCAGAAGAGCTATGGGGCTCTGTTAAGGGGCATGGCCTGAACGAAGAGACAGGTCATTGCTACGAACTCCTGTGGGGCCGTCAGGGGCTCATCTACGGGGCTTATCCAGGTGGTCAGGTTAGTGAGCCTGGTGAATACTCCTTTGAAGGGGATATGGATCAAATACCAGTCGCTCCTGGTTGGATGCTGGCTGAAATGAAATCCTGCAAAGCTGATGGCGCACAGCACTACGTCAAAAGCAGGGACAGTCTCTACTTTGATGACAGATCAGACGAAGAAAAGGCTCAAATTCTTCAGGAATGCCTAAACGTACTACCACCACAAGGAGCTGGTAGTCATGACCATTGGCTAGAGGTGGGAATGATATGTAACGAGACTCTCCCTAACGACCTTGGGCTGACTATATGGAAAGCATGGTCTTGCTCCGACCCAGAATATGCAGACGTTTGGGAAAATGGTGGAGACGGTAAGTGCGGGGAAAAATGGAGAACTTTTAAACCTGGCAGAAAAGGAAACCTAGGACTAGGAACACTTATTAGCAGAGCAGACGAAGTAGATCCCAGACGTACCAGGTTTTGCAAAGCCTCTAGGACGCTCGTTGAGGAGGCAGAAAATAAGCGAATCTTAGAGACAAGACCCGCAGTACCTAACTTTGAAGAGTTCTATGAAGCAGCTGACAAGATATTTTCAGACAAAGATTGTTCAGTAGGTAAAAGAAGGTATCTATTAAACCGCCTTGCTTCTAACGCAAACATAAAAATAAAAGCTGTCCAAGAGGTGACAGAAATGTATCTCTCAGAAAGAGAGAAAAGGATGGGCAAAGCAAAGGAAAGAACAGCCAAGGAAAGATACCAAAATCCAGCAAAAGCTCATTACTACGTACCAGGCATTTTCTGTGCTGGAGTATGGCTCCTTAGTGGGGAAGGTGGAAGCGGTAAAACAAACACAGCATGGGCTTTAGCCAGAAAGTTCTTAGCAGGAGAACCTTTAAGAACCACCACTGATGGAAAACGAACCACTGAAAAAGGATCTGTCCTCTGGTTATCGGGGGACCAAATGGATGCTTCTATTGACGATCAGATAATCACACACCTAAAAGAGGAACACACAGAAAACCTAGTTATAAAAAGCAATTTCAACATAAATGACCACCCTCATTTCATGGACTTAGTTAAGGAGCACCAACCAAAGCTTGTTGTCATTGACAGTCTTAGATCTTGTCATCGAGGAACAGGTGTCTCAGAGAATGACAGTGAATTTGCTCTTCCTCTTAGGTGGTTCGAGCAGATGATGGGAGATTTGTTTCCTAGCTGCATGATGCTTGTACTACATCACAGCGGTAAAGGAGGTTCCGGGCCAAGAGGTACAAGTGCTCTTAAAGACATGTGCTCCTTCTCTCTAAATTTTGAGAAGCCTGGACCAAAAAGTAAAAACTGCTCTGCAAATACTCGGTTTATCCACTTCATGAAGCACCGCTTTGGATTAACAAACCATTGCATTAGAGCTGATCTACAGCCTGACGGAAGTGTAAACCTCAATTACTTAGGGGTTATAGATACAGAACAGAAAGGCTCCTCAATTCAAGACAGGATTCGTTTAGTTCTAAGCAAAAACCCAGAAGTCAGTTGGACAGTAGAGGCTCTATCCAGGCACAAGTGTATTGATACAGCAGAAAAAGACACGGTTAGAAAAGCCTTAAGCCGCTTAAAACGCCAAGGTCTTGCAAAACGTTCCAAGAGTGTTGCTGGTTCTGCTGCCGAGTGGGTGTGTGATGGAGTTTACCCCTTATATAAGAGTTCTGATTCGTCCCAACCTCCCGTTATTGAGTCCACCACTACTAAAAAGGTTGGGACGCCAATTGTCCCACCCCCCACTTTGTCCCACCCTAAAAAGGCTAAAAAAGTTTTACCGTATGAAGCGCTTATGCAAAAAGCTGTAGATACCTTCAATTCAGATACAGAAAAACCTGCAAGCTTCTGGAACCTAGATTAGGGGTGGGACAAAAGTAGGGTGGGACAACCCCCTGTCCCGCCCCTCTTCCACTGCAACAACAAGGAAGTCTCTTGGTTGGGACAAAAACACACTCTTATATAGGGTCATGACACTTTGGGACCGAATACACCGAATTTTGTTTGGTGCGCCGGAAGAAGGGCAGACTGAAGAAGTGCTGTCTATTCCTATGAAGAAAACACAGGTACAACTGACGATATGCAAAGTCAATTACAGAGATGGTCCGGTTGCTTCTGTCCGGTACACCACTTATGCCGAGGATGGTAAACCTCTTGCTGTAGAACAGATTAATTACGGAGGGTCTGCTGAACAACTGCTCATATTTGATACAGAAGCTACAACTGCCTTGGAAATGGGGGTGGACGTTTCTATCTTTACGCGAGTTGATGTAGATATGTTTCCACAACTGTCTCAATACACCAAACGCTAACTGTTGTGCTATTGTAGTGGGGTCAACAGCGCACACTAGCGCACCCCTGATTATGACTCAAGAACAAATCCTTTGGACGTTCCAAACTGCTGCTAAGTATGGCGGTGGTTTTATGCAACGTCTAGCTGCTGCTGGTATAGCAGCAGACGCAGATAACAAAGCCAAGATTCTTCAAACCTGGCCTGAAATTGTTTCTACTTACGGACCATCTTCAGCTTTGTATGAGACACCTGGTAGTTTTCTTACTCTAGTAAAGTAATGGCTACCTATCCTATTTATTTCGGTATTGAGGAGCTACACCGTATAGCTACCTCATCCACCGTCATGTTTGATGTAGAGACCCTTGGTTTACAGCCAAAGTTAGGTGGTTTACGGCTAATACAACTTTTCGGTGTGCAAACTCGTTGCACAGTTGTTATTGATTACTTTGATCTAACAGATGAGGATATAGATAAGCTAAAAAACTTCTTTACTACTCCTCGTTTCTGGGTAGCGCATAATGCGGTATTCGATCTTGGTTGGTTACAAGAGCATGGGATTTATCCACTGCCTCTTGTTGAGGAAAAAGACTCTAAAACTAAAACTTTAGGTGGAAATATACGTTGTACCTTGCTTGCTAGTAGGTTAGTCTCTAATGGTAATAGAGATTCTAGTAATAGAAACTTAAAACATAGTCTTGCTCATATAGTTTCCAGGTATTTAGGTAAAGAAATATCCAAGGAACACCAGAAATCTGATTGGGGAGCGAAAGAATTAAGTAAAGAACAGCTTGAATACGCTGTTACTGATGTAGAAGTACTTGCTGATTTAGATATAATTTTACAAGCTAAATTACAGGAACATAACTTATTACACGCTTACTATCTTGAATGCGAAGCTTTACCAGCTTTAGCTCAAATGTGGAGAACTGGATTACCTTGGAATCTTAGTGACTTAGAAGCTTGCCGTAAAGATTACGAGTTTGATGTAAAAACTAGAGGAGAAGAATTTCTAATTAAACTGGACCAAGCTATGCCTAAAAAACATAAGATACCTAGAGATATTCCTAGAGATCAGGAGGAAAAGTTAAAGAGATTAAATCACTTACTAACACAAACAGGACAACCAGCAGATATACGTGAAAGATGGGAATTAGAAAAAGAAGAGATAGAACAAGACATAGAACTAGCACCTTTTAATTTACGTTCCAAGGATGAAGGGTCTTTACGTGAAGGCACTAAAAAATATAGAGGGTTTAATATAAATAGTCCCAAGCAGTTACTAGATAAATTTGAAATATTATTAGGTAAAGTACCTTTGGATGCAAAAGGAAAGCCTAGTACTTCTCGTCCTGCTTTACGTGCTTATGCAGCAGATCATGAACTTGTTCAGATGTATTTAGGTTGGAAGAAATCAGAGAAAAGAAGGCAAATGGTTAAGTCGATCCAAGAGAAGGCAGATTCTGATGGCTTTGTTCGTGCTTCCTATTTGCAATTAGGTGCTGATACAGGTCGAATGAGTTGTATTAGTCCCAATAACCAACAAATACCTAGAGATGATAATTTTAGAGGATGTGTTCAAGCTCCTGCTGGTTGGGTACTCGTAGATGCTGACTATGGGCAGATGGAATTACGTCTTGCTGCTGCTCTTTCTAAGGACGAGAAAATGATAGAGGCTTTCATAAATAACGAGGATCTACATGAAGTAACTGCTAAAGCTATAGGTTGTGATAGACAGATTGCTAAGTCAGCAAACTTCGGTCTTTTATATGGAGCAGGTGCTGAGGGTTTAAGAAACTATGCAGGTGCTAGTGGTATAACTATGACCCTTGAACAAGCTGTAAATATTAGAGATGAATGGCTTAAAACTTATTCTGGCATCCAACGTTGGCAGCAAGCAAACGCTGTAGCTGCTTTTGAGCAAGAGAATGCTTACATAGCATCGAAAAAGAAGTGCCTTCCTACAGTGCATATACCTCTTACAAATATGCGTCGTTACCTTATAGAAGATCTGAATAAAGTCACAGTCAGATGTAACACACCAGTACAAGGAGCTGGTGCAGCAATACTGAAGTACGCACTAGTCAAATTGTGGCCCATTATTAGGGATACAGGGGAGGATATTGTCAAACTTTGTGGGGCTGTTCATGACGAAATAATTCTCCTTGTTAAGGAAGGTAAGGAAGAAGAATGGGCGAAGATATTGAAGACGAAGATGGAGTCAGCCGAGAGAATGTGGTTAGGAGAAGTGCCTCCATTAGCTGAGGTACACATAGGCAAATCATGGAGTGATGTCCATTGATTTGTAACCATGAGCTAGGCTAGTACAAGAGTCTTCCATAAATTCCTATGTCGCTTACACAGAAAAGCGGTAGACAGATTGTTATGGAAAAACTCACTAGAGAAATATCCTTAGCCATGACTGCTGATCTACACCGAGCTGCTGACTTTCTGGAAAAAGCTAGAGAAGTTAGAGCTGGAAGTAAAAAGCAGAGACGCTTATCCAGGGAAAGACAGGCATCTGCACACCAAAGAAAGGTCGATAGACCGATTACGTGGTAAAGTAGTACAACTGTTGTGTGTTTGAATGGCACTAAGGCACGGAAACAAAATTTATCTTCAACTTCTACTTGACCCAAACCGCGCCAGGTTAGTACAAGAGAGGGCAAGAGATAAAAACATTCGTGCTACTGCCTGGATAAGAGAAGCCATCTACGAAAAGCTGGAACGAATCTGCACAGCTTCTGAATACAAAGAGGCCAAAGCCAAAGACGAAGCAGTATGGCGAGAGTCAGTTCGTCGTCGGGTGGAGGGTCGCAATACACCAACAGAAAAGCCCAATGAAAAAACGGACAGTTGTGAAATGCCCTAACTGTGGAAATTTTTCAAACTATGTTGTCTGTACTAGAAGGGACAGCGACGGTATTACACATAGAAGAAGACATTGCAACCTCTGTGACCATCGCTGGTACACAGTTCAATACCCTGAAATCTCTATGACAACTACTCCAAGAAACAAAGGTATAAGACTTTATGCCAATGAGAAAGCTCCGGACGGGTATGACCCAATAACAGGGTTAGAAATTAAAGATGGGGCTTTTGTTTACCCAGAAGAAGATCACGCTCCATCTCAAGGAAGCCTATTCGATTCATAGCATTCTCTAGTAATTTGGACTGATACCGTGTTTGCCTCAGAAGACCTATACACACACGAGCCACGTGTTCAGGGTCTTCATGGTTTTGCAGACGGTGAGCCTCTTGCTCTATTGCCAGAATCTCTTGGTCATTTAGCTTTACTTTTTCCCAGTCTTGGAAGTTCATTTGTCGCTTACCAAACGACTCGGTTCTTCTCTCTTGCCGCCCCACTTCCAGGTCTCATACCACTCAGCATCAGACCTCAAGATTGAGGGGTCTGCGTTATCAATAGCTTTTTGTAGGTCTGTAAGGCTACTTAATTGATATGGATCGCCTGGATCAAAATGCTCGAAAAAATCTCTTATGTAGAGGGGGTGGGTTGGGATTCTTTGCATGGCTTTTTAGAATATTTCGCTGCAAGCCCTGTGTAAGTCCCTGACTGAGGATGCTCTGGGTTGTCACGACCATCCTGCTCGTACCAAATAGCCATTTGCTTGACACGCCTAACGTTTTCTTCTCGCCAGGCTCTGTCCATTACAACTTCCATCAGGTATCAGATTTGGGCTTGAGCTTCTTAATGCTATCGAAAATAAGAGCGACTACTCCATTTTGTTTAAGAGAACTTCTGCCAATTAATTCACTTGCAACGGCAAAGATTGCCCAGAACAAGGGACTCGCAAGCAAGTCATCCATGATAAACACTAAGAAGTAAGCAGACAATACACGGGATATTGCCTTTTATAGTACAAGTGCTACATTTCGTGTGCTGCTCCCCAACGGCACACAGAACCCCTTTGATCGGACGAGACAAATGATCTTAGGGGTTTTGTTGTGTCTTTTACTTCCTCCAGTCCCTTCTAGGTGCAGGTTGTAACTTTGCGACTTCTTTCTCTAGCGCATTGACGCGGTGGAATAGTTCTCGAATGTCACGCTCACGTCTATTTGAAACATTCGCAAGCAACATTAGAAAAGCAGAAGCAGCGGCTCCTATGATTGCGGCCCAAGTGGATTCCATTTAGTCTTAACCTGCTTTTGTATTACTCATGGAGGTTATTTTGCCAGACGAACCACAAGTGGACCCTAAACCACCTGAAGATAAAAAACCAAAAAAGAAAGCTGGCGTTCTAGGCAAGCTTCAAGAGATTACTCCTGACAAAGAAGAACAGATCCAAATCATAGGTGTAGCAGTGCGTTTGGGCATTGTCATTTGGAGCGGATTCTGCTTAACCTTGGCGTACATAGATATACCTGGCTTCGCTAAGCAAACTTTTGACCCGACATTTATTGCAAGTATTTTTACATCGACTTTAACTACCTTCGGGGTTCAAGCTGCTTCTAAAAAAGGCGGAAACGGTGTCAGCAAGGAGGATCTGGAGAAAATGCTTGCTGCAAATAACCAAGGTGGTGGAGCATATCAAACAATCAGAGTTGAAACACCTATTAAGATTGAAGGAGCAGAGGTTGTTCCTCCTAAAAAGACCCCGCCTAAACAAGTATGAAGCGACTGCTAATTCTTCTGTTGCTTGCCGCTCCAGTTCATGCTGATGTTCGGCATTCAATTAAATCCAGTGCAACGATTACTCTTGATCCTGCGTACTCCTCTGCCACACGCATAGGTAGTACTTATTCAGTGTCAGGCTCAAACGTAACTCCAAGCAAGACAATTTCAGGGACAACAACCTCTGGAGCCATTGGTGGATTGAACGTTGGCTCAGTCACAGCAGGTGTGCCTGCATTTATAGACACTGACTTCACTGTTACCACAGCAGGATCTGCCTTCTCAGCGGTGGAGTCTCTAACCCAAGGTGACGCTATTCAGTCAGCTACATCAGTCAGTAGTGGTGTAGTTGGCTCACTTCCTTCTCTTGGCGTAACTGTTACAGGATCAGGTGGAGTTACAGGCGGCACCATAACTTCACTCACTTCAGGAGTTCATACCTGTGGCGGAACGATGGGAGCTGGCTCTAGCTGTACTGCTACCTCAATCATCGAGACCCTGGTGGACTAATGCACTTACTAGCGCACCATCCTGGTCTTGAATCTGTTGACCACTTTGATCCCATGATGTTTGTCCAAATCTTTATTGCTGGAGCTATTGCTTTGGGCTTCATCATGCTCCTGTATAACTCCCACCCCAACCATCCCAGATGAGGAAGTTAGTAACATTATTATTTCTGACTTCCCTTCCGGCGCAGGCAGTTCCCGTGGTCCCTAACTTCTCAAGCGGCACTATGTCAGCGGTCACACGTACAACTAGTGTGGTCACAGAAACTATATCTTCCCACGATTACAACACAGGTCATACCTATACATTAAACGGTTCAGGGATAACAATAAATGGTAGTATTTCACCCGATCCAACAACAGTTAACCAAACTATTAATGGTACTTCTTATCAGTGGACAGGCGCAGATCTCACCAACAAGCCTTCGGTGACTCTAACGACCCAAGGCAATCCGTTTCAGTACGTAGAGTCTTACACTGGGCCAGGGCTATCAAACATAACAAACATAACTCGCACTACAAATATAGAAAGTGTTACAGAAACTACCTCAGTATTCTCGCAATAATATTACTTAGTCCAGCAAAAGTTTACGCTCAGACCTCTCAGACCGCTGCGCCAGTGGCGAACTCCTCTGGGTCGGTAACCAATATGGCTATACAATCACTACAGGGTAATTTAATACAGAATCAATATGGCGGAAACATAGTGTGCCAGGGGCCTATGCTCACCTTTTCTCCTTTCTTAACCGACAGCCACACTTATTCAGTCCCTAGGGAATATTGGTATGAACAGCCACAATATGACGACGATGGAAATGTTACTCATACGACTATGAATAGAACTGGGCAGAAGGATAATATTGCAATGAATTTGGGATTTAGCATGACATTTTCTATCCCTTTAGATGGATCGCTCCAACGGAGATGTAAAGAAGCTGCTGATAATCAGATAGCTAGGACAAAACAAATGCTAAATGATTCTGCTCTTAATTGGCACATAGCTAGGTTAAAAGAGTGCGGAAATTTAAAACTAAAGGGTATAGAGTTTTCAGATAATTCTCCCTATAAATCTCTCTGCGAAGATGTAGTCGTTAAGGCAAAGATGGGACAAGTGCTACCTCATAGACATAAGACACCTACTTCTTCATTTTCTTTAACGCCCGAACAGCCGCTGTCAATTCCCTCTGTTTTTCTCTCCTCTCCCTCACAGAAAGTTCCTTTTCTTTACGACCTAGAGCTTTCTTTACCCTTGAAATAATTTGCTTAACTAGTGGTTTGACCACACGTAAGAGTGCAGGGGTGGCGAGAGCAGCACTGGTGGCAACAAGAGTAATCCCAGTAGTAGTAACAACTTGAGGAGCTGAAGGTATTGCATCAACAATCTGTTCAGTTAATGTCACCTTCTCGTACTGAGTGACACATCTATTGCCTATAAGTTGATATCCAACTATCTCTTTCTGTCCCTTCCCGTCAGGGACCTTAGTCCCAACTTCCGGCGCATCAGGAGGCGGGCAATCCTCACTCTTCTTGGAGGGCGGTGGCTCATCTGATGCTGGTGTTTCTGGCTCTTCGTACCTTTGAGGTTCCGCTTGTTGTGTATAAATAAGTTCTTCGGGCGTGTAATCCATTGCGTTGTAGCTTGGAACGCCCCCTGGACAGAGCGTGACATTGCCCTCTGGATCATTCGTAATTAGCGCATCATTTTCATAATCGCTACGCCTCGTCTCAACGCAAGGCATCTCAATAACTGGAAACCCTATTGGTACAGGAACAGGTAACTGAGGAGCTTGTATGAACGGTGCATTAATAACCCTTACATCTGGGATGCTTATCTCATTAACAGATATATCGTTAATTTCACTCAACGAGAGTACCCTTAGCCCTCCTTATCTCTTTTAATTCTTCAAAATTTTTCTGTTTTGTTCCCCCGTCGTACTCCCACGCATAACCTTCCTCAACCATCTGCTCGTTTAGTGAGCGAACTTCACTCCCGACGTATATCCATCCCAATAATCTTCCATATTTTCCAGTTGCTCCTTTATCCAACTCCGTCCTTATTGATAAATCGAACCCGTCGTTAACAGCATCGTCTAATTTATCTTCTAGCCAATACGTTGCGTCCTTACCAAGCTTCTTTTCGTTGAGGTCCCTGGTGCGTTTTTCAGGAGTATCCACACCAGCAACTCGTACCCGTTGTTTAATGGATAAATCAAAACCTAAATCAATAGTTACATCAATAGTGTCGCCATCTACAACACGATCCACTTTACTTACTTTGTAATTCCAACAACTAACTCTCTTTGGAGGTTGCATGACTTCAGTTAAAAGGGAAGTTTTGGTGTCCCTGGCTTTGCTGATCCAGGGCTTTTGGTTGGCAATGCTGGTCCAGTTATTCCGCCAGGAATCGGTACATTACTCATTACAGATTCAATAATCTGTTGTTTAATCTTTGATTGGTTTTCTTCATTTGTTATCCATAGAACTCCATATAGAGTTCCACCTGTAAGTGCTGCCACTAAGACAAAGGAAACTACACTTAAAGCGTTAATGATTTTTTGCATGGATCACATTTGGAGGGATGCTTGGTTAAAAGCAGTCACAACAATGATACCTGTAATTTTATTTACAGGCATTGCTGTTGCTCCTCTCTACTTATTAGTAGAAATGAACTTAAATGAGATCAGGAGGGATACGCCCACTTCGTTGTAGGAGCTTTAGCTTCAGCAACTTGTGCTTTCACTAAATCCTCAATACGAGTGACTTCAGTCGCCCCAAGCTGTGCTTTTAATCCTGCAACGATTTTTGCATCAGTAGCAAAAGTTGCACGAGCTTCCATATCAGCATCAGCAGGTCTATCTAAAACAGTTGTGCTGTTATAGCTGCCAGTAGCATCGCCATCAACACCAGAACAAGTCCACTCAACATTGGAAACACACTCGTTTCCTGCTGTTTCATGCTTGTAACCAGTGTGCTTCCAGGTGATTGTTGTAGCCATGATTCAAGTGTTTTGAGTAAGTTTAACCTTCTTCGACAGGACCGACTACTTCTTGAAGAGCCTCTACAGCACCTTGAAGTTTAATCAACCCTTGAAGTTTTTCTTGCTGAGCTTGTTGAGTAGTGTTGTACTCATCAACTTGTCCTTGAAGTTCTGCCTTTTTTGCAGCCAAGTTCTCTTCAGGTGTAGGCATTTCAGCAAAATAATTTTGGAACACCATTACTCTAATACAAGATCAACCTTCTAATCTTTACGGATTGCTCGCCTTCAAAGCCACTAAGTGAGCAGTGAAGTCTGTTTTCACTTGGGCAGTCCATGCTGCATTACAAATGGCTTGAACATCAGCATCCTCTCCACTGATATCAGTCTCTACTAAATTGTCAGACGCATCGAGCGTTCCAGGGTCAATTACCCTGCGATGAAATTTTCTTGTAAGTTCTTCTCCGTCTTCTTTAATGACGGTTGCAGTTCTTACTTGAATATTCCAACGTGAAACGATCTCTATTTTGTCGTTTTCAACTGTTTTTGTGATAGCCATTAGGGACGTTCTCCGAACGAAACAGGTTTAGGCGTAGTTTTAAGACTTACTAAGGTCTAAGCATTTGTTGCATATACAATCATGAAATCAAGCCTTTTGTTTTGAAGATCTCCATAGGTAACTGCGTTGGAGTTGTCTGAATAGTAAAAAGTAACACCAGTTGAACTTGCACTTACATGTCCTGTTAATTTATAGCCTCCAGAGAAACTTGTGTACCTAACCAATAAGGCACCAGGTCTTCCCGCATCAGCAGTAAAAGGATTAACGACACCAGCATGAGCACTGTCTGTATGATTTCCGAAAGTGACTGAACCATAACAGAAGCACATTCTTCCAATTTTTATATATTTACCATCTTGAGATGAATGGGGATAAGAAGGATTTACTGATCCGATTGTGTATGTGCCTTCTTCATAATCGCTCATCTCATTAGAAGAAGTACCACCACCTAATCTGATTCCACCAGTTACTTCTACACCAGTTGAAATAGTTTTTATCTTCTCACTATTGTCATAGAATAATTGTACGGCTCCGTTAGCAATACACTTTATAGAGTCCTCATCTGCAGCTTTAATAGAGATACTGGAATTACTTTGAACGTATAAATCACCAGTACCATTATCTTGAACATAACTATGTGAACCGTCATGATAAAGCAGTAGGTCTCCAGCATTCCCAAGTTTAAGTATATTATTATCATCTAATTGAAGATTGCCAAATATCTGTGTTCCCCAAGATGCAGTGCCTAATTTCTTACTGTTGTCGTAATAGAGTTCTACGGCTCCATTCTCTGTAAATAATAATCCATTTTCATTCGCAGATGAATTTTTTATTCCCACAACAGAACCTGTCAGATATAGACCGCCTGTTCCTTGATCTCTTACAAATGAATCCGATCCATTATGGTAGATTTGTAGATCATCGCCATCTCCAAGTAAGAGTTTTTCGTTATCTCCAGTATCTATACCATCTGCCCATAAAGTGCCTGTTACTTGGCAGCCTGAACTATTTGTCTCAAACTTCTTACTATTATCGTAATAAAGATCTATGGAACCATTTGCAATAACAGAGATCCCCGTCTCTCCAGATGCAGCATTAATGTATAAATTACCTGTATAGTTATCAATTCTTGAATGAGTTCCATTATGGTAGATTTGTAGATCTTCAGCATTTCCTATCTTTAATTTATTATTATCTAGAACTTTTAATCCAGTAACTTCGACCCCACCTGAATAAGTATTTAACTTCTTACTGTTATCGCAATATAATTCTACGGCACCGTTTTGTATAAATTTTGCTGAATTTTCATTTCCTCCAGCCGTATCTATATGTAAGTTATGACTTGATGCAATAATATAATTAGTTGTTCCAGAATGATAGACGCGTAAATCATCACTATTGCCTACTAATAATTCACAACTGTCCGGCAAATCAATATGTGAGGTAGTAGTTAAGGTCCCAGATACAGTTACTCCAACACTCGTTGTCTCAAACTTCTTACTGTTGTCGTAATAGAGTTTTACTCCAGCATCACCAAAAGCCTGTATTGCAATTTCTGTGCCAGCAACTTGTACCGTAAAATCATCAGCAGATTGAATAGAAATATCATCACCAGAACCAGTTGTCTGTATATAAAGATCACCTGTGTTGTTATCAATAAAACTATCTGTACCGTTATGGTGGAGTGTTAAATCCTGTGCATTCCCACATTGGAATTGATTATTATCATCAAGTCTTAGGTTTCCGTATACCTGAACACCGGATGATTCTGTATTAAACTTCTTACTGTTATCGTAATAGAGTTCACAAGCCCCATTTGGTATCAGCTTCGCACCGTATTCACCATTAGCTACTTGTAAAAGTGTATAACCAGTTGCATGTGTATTTTTGATATATGAATGAGTTCCGTCATGGTAGATTTGTAGATCTGACCCACCCCCAAAAGCAGCTTTAGTATTATCATAAAATATCAAGCTATCTGCTGATTCATCAAAGTATAGATCTCTACCTGCATTAGTTTGATTATCAACCCAGAAATCACCATTTACACGGAATCCAGCACTAGTAGTAGCAGCTTTGTAAACGTTATTATGATATAAACTTACCGCACCATCAGTATCAAACTGGGCGCATAGATTATTATTACTTTGACCTAATATCTGAACACCTCCAGCTTGGCTTCTTATCTTTAATGCTCCCGTACCTGCATCATCGATCCAAGAATTTGAACCGTCATGGTAGATTTGTAAATCTCCACTTGAACCTAATTGTACTTTTTCATTATCTACACCTTCTAGTGTTCCGTAAAAACGTACCCCATAGTTTTTAGTTTCAAATTTTATATTTCCGTTATAATAAAGTTCGACCTCTGCATCGGGTTTTATATATACTCCTGGTTCACCATCTCTAGCTTCTAATAATATATTTCCAGCAGCCGCCGCACGAATTTTTAACGATCCAGTATGACTGTCGAGGAAGCTATTTGTTCCATCATGGTAGATTTGTAGATCTTGACTATCTCCACACCTGAAAGCGTTTCCATCAGTTACGTTTACATGACCACCATTAACTTGTAACCATCCAGTATTGATAGTTCCGCCAGATGCTGTCTCAAATTTCTTGCTGTTATCGTAATAGAGTTCTACAGCTCCACCATTAACACCAGATATATAAGTTTTATCATTTGCATCATTAACCCATTTAATAGTATTTGATTTTATACGTAAATCACCTGTACCACTCCGAACATAAGAGTTTGTTCCATCATGGTATAGCTGTAAATCTGTACTAGCTCCAAGATTGACATAACTACTATCACCTAATACTACGTTACCAGTTACATTGACTCCGTTAGCAGTTGTCTCAAACTTCTTATTACCATCGTGATATAAATCTACAGAGCCACTACTTGTACCATGTAAATAAGTCTGTCCTCCATCCCAATTACGAAGTTTGATGTTATTAGCTTGAATAAGAAGATCACCTGGTGTTGATCCACTTGCTTCTGTTATGTATGAATTACTTCCATCATGATAGAGCTGTAGATCTAGCCCCGTCCCAAGCCTTAATTTACCTGAATCATTAATAGTCAGGTTGCCAGCTAACGTTCCAATGTCATCGATCTGGACCGCTCCATCCTTAATGCCGTAGGTATCAATTGTCGTTAAAGCCATGATTCAATAGAGGTGGGACGGTGAGCCAGAGAACATCATGCAGCCTCTAGGGCTGCTACTTTCGCTTCGAGTGTTTCGATCTTTGCGATCAATTGGTTAATTACAGAAATATACATCGCATCCTTTTCACCAAATTTAGAAGATTTAGCAATTCCATCAGATTCTAAGTATTGCAAGTCAGGATGAGTACTAGTAGTAGTTGTACCATCCGCATTGCCTTTCGTGACTGTTTTATCTACTAGACAATTAGAAACATAGACAGAATCTACTGCTTCTAAATCTTGAGCAAGGAAACCACGTACGCCTGATTTACTCCCATGTTGTACTGGATTTTTCCAATCGAAAGTTTTAGGTTGGAATTGCTTAAACTTAGTCAGATCATATGTGTAATCAGCAATATTTGTTTTCAATCTACTATCAGAAATAGATCCTATAGTTGTATCAGTTGCAGTTAAATTACCTTGGAAATCAATACGAAAATGTTCTGTAAGATTGATATTATGATCCTGAGTGAAGAAACGTAAATCACTAGCCCAAGCATAAGTATTGTACTGACCTTTTATTTGAGCTTTAGGGTTACCTCCACCAGCACTATTCTTCCCGTGAAATTCTATTACTGCTGGTTCATCATTACCATTCTTTCCATATATAAATAGATGACCACCTGTTGTATCACTATTACCGATATATACATCACCACTTGATGTAATGCGAAGTCTTTCTGTCGCATCTGTTTTCAATGTCAGAGCATCATCAGCATGTCTATATTGAATTGATCCTCTATAATTTTGATCTGAACTTGTACCATCTGCAAAATAAATAGAACCATTATGTGATGTACCTGTTCTTATTGTTATTCCGCCATGAGCATCATCATATACAGTTAAATTATCAGCTTCTCCAGATTGTCCAACGGTAGTTGTTCCAACGCTTAATTGACCAACTACCTCAACACCATAAGATTTTGTTCCGAACTTCCTACTATTATCATAAAAGAGTTCTACGGCTGCGTTTTCAGTAGCCTTCAGTTGAGTTGCTGTATTAGCTGCATTAACAATTCTTGCACGACTACTTGCAATTTTTAATTCCCCTGTTCCCCCCTCCTCAATAAACGAGTGAGATCCATCATGGTACAACTTTAAATCTCCCCCATTACCGATCCTTAAATGGTTGGTTCCTCCGTCATCACCGTTTCCGTCTCCTATAAATAACTCACCAAAACACTGCGCTCCATAAGATTCGGTTCGGAACTTTTCACTATTATTATGATATAACTTTACCGCTCCATCTTCTATACAATCTATTGCACTATCATCTCCACCTGTCCTGATATAAATATCATTGCCAGATTTTATTAAATAATTACCTACGTTCCCATGAATAGTGAATGAGTTACTTCCATCATGGTAGGTTTGAAGATCATTACTATTTCCGAGGGATAATTTAACATTATCGCCACCAGTATAACCATAACTAGATCCAGAGCATGAAATATAACCTGTTACTGAAATTCCATGACTTCCTGTCTCAAACTTCTTACTGTTATTATGGTATAACTCTACGGCTCCATCGGCTATAAATTTAGCCATACTTTCTGCGCCAGATGTCTTACCTAAGAAGATATTTGTGTCAGCTTCAATCCAAAGATCATCACCAGATGTGGTTGATGTATGTCGAATAACACTGTCATTTCCGTTATGCCAGATTTGGAAATCATTACCTGTTCCAAAATAAGCTTTACCATTATCGGGATGATTACTCCAACCAACAATATTACAACCACCGTCAACAGTTTCAAAACGTTTAACGTTATCATGGTATAACTCTACGGCGCTATT
>VTLG01008758.1_pt1 | contig 42400 bp, 22 predicted proteins | sample 4694571 | NCBI WGS metagenome assembly VTLG01 (sample SAMN12604809, study PRJNA352737) | marine metagenome | biome: ENVO:00000447; feature: ENVO:00000209|ENVO:00000569|ENVO:01000036; material: ENVO:00002151; isolation source: viral sequences binned using virsorter ...
CAACTGGTGCAAGAATCATAGGTTCAAGAGAAGCTGCTGGTGCTAAAGGTGCTTTGCGTTTCTGCACAGGTCGTGAAAATGATGCTGGATTTAATGATGGCCATATGGTGATTGATGAAACGGGTAAAGTTGGTATCGGAAGTGCAATTCCACAGGCACAATTAGATGTTACTGCTGGTGCTGTTGTTGTCAATTCATTTTTAAAAACTACTTCAAGTAAGTCATATATTGAATTTCAACATAACGCTGGAACAACTTATAATACAAGATTTGGAAGTGCAACTCTAGGGGCTGGTAATGTAGGACTTCTTTTTGAAACTGGACTTGCTTCTGCTCGTATAGATGCAATGGTTATTGATCGATATGGTAAAGTTGGAATTAATACTACTACTCCTGATACACCATTACACATTTATGCAAATGATCCACAACAGATCACTGTTGAAAGATCAACTAATATGAATTCTAGTATAAGATATAAAAATACAGTTGGAAGCATGTATGCAGGTCTAGCAAAATATGGATACGGATGGGCTATTAATGGTGGTGATGACTTAGGTGACGACCCAATGTTCCTCGTTGAAAGAGGGACAGGTGATGTTGGTATCGGAACTACTAATCCTCGTGCAAGACTTCATATATTTAATATTAATCCTGTATTAAGACTAACAGATTCAAACCAAGCAGCAGATAATAGAGATTGGAATATTTCTGCTGGACATACTCAAGGTTTAAGAATCCAAGCAATTAACAATGCTGGTTCTGGTGGTGGAACTTTTTTCCAGTTTAATAGAGTTGATAATAATGTAAATGAATTTATTGGAACAAAAGGTGGAAATACTTGGTTTGTAGTTGATAATGATAATAGAAAAGTAGGTGTCGGAACTACGAATCCAAATTCACAATTATCTATTTTTTCAGATGCAGATGGTGAAGAACTTCTTCATTTTGATATGGGAAGTGTTGCAGATAGAAGAGGTTGGAAATTTAAACAAGGCAATACTGGTACATCAACTGAATTAGTACTACAGGCAGATGAAAATGGAAAATCATTTCAAATAAAAAATTCATCTGGTGATGAGCAATTTTATGTTTACACTGCATCGAGTGGTGCATATGTAAGAATAAATCAAGATTTACATATACTTGATACTATTCAACATATTGGTGATTCAGATACAAAAATAAGATTTCCTGAAGAAAATACCATTTCAATGGAGACTGCTGGAAGTGAAAGAGCTCGTATCACAGGAATTGGTTCATTTGGCATTGGAACTAACAATCCTAGAGTAGCATTAGAAGTAAAACAACAGGATGCTGATGTTAGTGTTTTAAGATTAAGAGATTCCTCTGCTCAATATCGATACTTAGATTTTGATGTCACAGGTGCTACTTCTACAATTACAGCAAGAAGCAACAATAGTCACGGTAATATTAATATTGGAACATTAAGTCAATTTGGAAGAAATACTGCAATATATGTGAAAGGCACCAGTGGCCCATTAGTTGGTATCGGAACTGATAATCCATTAGCAAAATTAGAGGTTTATCGAGATGATGCAGGTCTTGGAAACATAGTCAACATTGAACAAGATGGAACAGGTGATGCAGTATTAGGTTTTGCAATAAAAGGTATAGCAGCTTGGCAGTTTGGAATTGATAATAGTGATAGTGATAAATTTAAAATATCTTATGATGGTTCTGGATTAGCCTCAAGTACAAGTGTAACTTTAGATAGAACTGGTAAAGTTGGTATCGGAACTAATAATCCAACAGCATTATTAACTCTTGCAAAAGATGCGAATCCTACTTTGACATTCTTGGATTATACAAATAATGCACAATCTTCAATTCTTGGTAGTGCTGGTGGACAACTTGTATTTCAAACAGATATTAATAATGTTAATGCTAATAGTGACTTTATTTTTAGAGCAGATTCAGTCTCAAATGAAATAGTTCGTTTCAAAGATTCAGGTGAAGTTGGTATCGGAACTAATAATCCAGTAGAAAAATTAGATGTCCAAGGTCATCTAGCACTTGGAGAGGTTTTTGCAATTAATAGAGCTCGAATAATTTTATCTGCTCCTGATGGTAGTTCAAACTACAGACATTTATTTGGTGCAAACTTAAAGGTTGATAGTTCTGGAACTTTTACAACTCCAAGTGAAAATATAAGTGGTGGTGGATGGTTGTATCGTGCTGCGAATAGTCTTAATGCTCATGGACATATGACTTATATGTCTGCACCTGATACAAATGGAGCATCATCAACACCTCTTGAAAGACTTCGCATCGATGCAGCTGGAAGAGTTTTAATTGGAGACGATACAACTCCTAATGCAGTCGCATCAGTTGCAGTTGTAGGAAGTTATGGTGCATCTTCTAATCTCACACCTTTTGTTTACCTTTGCAGAGACGAAACAGTAGGTAATGTTACTAACAATGAAAGTTTAGGGCAAATTCTATTTGCATCAAAGGATGGTTATAGAGGAGCAGTAATCGAAGGAAGAGCAGCAGGTTCTTGGAGTTCATCCACATCACATGCAAATTTAATATTTAAAACAACTGCTGCTACTTCAACAGTTCCAAGCGAAATAGTTCGCATCACATCAGATGCTAAAATTGGTATCGCAACTCATACTCCAACAGCAAAAGTAGCAATTGGTCGTGTAACTGGTGGTTATATGAATATGGATGGAGTACAGGTCAATAGAACACATTCACTAGGATTAACAAATGGTGTTTTTGTTTATACTGACGTTGGTTATAACCCAACAGCATCGTATCGTACTGCTGCATTTAAGGCAGTTGGAGTTTCAGGTGCTGCATTAGGTATTTCAACAGATCAGGGAAGTAATGGAAAAGGTGGAACATTAAATGCTCGTCTTGATTTTAGTGGTGGTGGATATTTCTTAGGTAATATCGGTATCGGAACTGATAATCCTGGCAATAAACTTGATGTGATTGGTGGTAATATTAGAGTTGGTAAAACTTCTAATGGTCAGTTTATTGGAGAAAATAATTCAGGAGTAACAAAAATTAAATTAGATACTGATGGTGTGAGTTATATAAATGGTGGTAAACTTGGTATCGGAACTGATGTTAATATCACACACCAACTTACTCTTATGTCTCCTGATACAGTAGGAAGCACTGAGAATGATAGAGCATACACATCAAGATTTACAACAAGAAATCCCACCAGTCAACTTAACCTAGACATCTATGATCGAAGATGGGAAGATGGTCAATCACACCAATGGATAGGAACTGAAAAACGAATCGAATACAATGTCAATAGTGATTCTAATAAACGTATGTGGATGAGTTTCTTCAATCCAAGCAATACAACAACTGATAATGCAATCAGATTTGGAGAACAGGAAGATACAGAGTGGATGAGAATTCATAATGGTATGGTTGGTATTGGAACTAATAATACAAATAGTTCACCATTATATGTTCGTGGTGTTGACGCAGCTGCACTAGTTCTTGAGAGAACCCTCACAAATAATTGTGCTATAAGATTTAGAAACAACACATCGAGCATGTATGCTGGATTAGCAGGAAATGCTCTTGGATTTGCGATTGATGATGATGAGAACTTGGGTGATGGCCCAATGATGATAGTTCGGAGAGATACTGGAAGATTAGGTATTAATGTAGGAACTACTCCATCTTATAAACTACATGTTAAAGAAGCAAGTGTTAATACTGTTGCAGCCTTCGAAAGTGGTGATGCTGGTGCTGGTATTTTACTTAAAGATAACACGCATCATACAAGAATTGAAACCACAGATGGTGCATTTAAAATAGATGTTGATGTAGATAATCAAATAACAGCAGCAAACAGATCACTTTCTTTTCAAATTAATGCAAGCACAAAACTTTCCATCCTAAATTCTGGTGTTGTTCAATTAAACACTGCAAATAATGCTCATATTCGAGGTGGTGTTTACGCAAAATATACTGGAGCATCAGGTAATACTGCAAATATTAACACTTCATCTATTGGTAAAGTATCATGGTTACAAACGAATACTGAAATATTTGAAAATGGTGGATTTACAAATAATGCAACTGATGTAACTGTTCCTTATGATGGAATTTATATGGTTATGTTTAATGGATACTTAGAAGGAGCAAGTGCAGCTAGAACAAATGTAAGATTTAGATTCCAAGTTAATGGAACGGATGAAACTGCAGATCTTTCATTAAATAACTACATTCGTCATGATAGTGCTCATGATGAATCGTCTGTAAACCTTACAGCATATCTAAATTTATCAGCAAATGATACAGTTGCTGTATCGGCTCAACAAATAGCAGCAGCTGGAGATGTTGTTTTGGTAAAAAATCTTTCTTCTCTTACATTCCACCTTGTAGCATAAATAATCAAAAATGGCATTATATAACGACGTAGCAGGAAAACCGATAAAAAAAGTATTCAATCGAATTGGTATAAGAAGGAGTTTAAATTTATCTGATTTATCGAGCACCAGCAATTCACTATCAAATTTGCTAAATGGATTGGGATTATCTGGTGATAACACTTTCATAGCGGATGATTTAAATGCAATTAAAAATATATTTGCAAATGGATTAACTAATGAAGGATATTTAAATGTTGTAGGTAGTGCATCAAGATTTGTTACTTTAGAGGGAACAGATAAATTTTTTGATCCCAAAATCACATATCAAAATCGTCTTGATCAAATTGAAGTATTTTCAGGAAATCCCAGACTTTCAGGTGGAAACGGATTAACTGCAAATTATTATCAAAATGATCAGATATTAGTTGATGAGCATGCTAATTTTGAATATAATATTACTAATGTAAATGATAGTGGTGTGGCTGGGGGAGAAGTTTATGGTGGAGCAACTGCAGATGGTCAAATCCCACCAGATAACTTCTGGGAAGAAGGTGATTTTGAATATTCAGCAAAAGTTCACCCACAATCAAGTAAAATTAATACAGGTGTAAAATGGGAGGGTTATTTTGTACCAGTAGTAACTGGCCCAGTAAGATTTAGTATTATATCTACTGGATACTTTACAATGGACTTTAACCGAGATGGATATTTGGAGAATGACAATAAAGTCGGTACTGGTGATACATATACGGAATATATGCGAGTTGGAATATCAACAGAATTTAAAATGAGTGCAGATGTAAGTTCTAATTCTAATGCTCTTATCGTAGATAGTTCAAATCTGGAGAGAATGAATACAATTGGTATTGGTATGACAGTGGTTAATTCAAATATTGCAGTAGGATCTAAAGTTGAATTTTTTGATAAATTAACGGGAGTAATTAGTCTTATACCTCCAGATGGAAGTGCAAATTCAATTACTGCATCATTTACCAATGAAGATGTGAAATTTACTAGAAGTTTAGGTGAACAAATAAGTCATAATATTGAAACTCATGTATTAGAGGCATATAAAAAATATCGAATAAGATTAAGATATTTTCATCATAAGAATTTTAATTCTAAAGATATAGAGAGAATGTTTGATATTAATATTAGAGAAAGAAATCAACCTGTTTTTCAGGATTTGAGATATAATAGATTATTTTCTCTTGATTATGATTTCACAAATTCAGCAAAAGGTACTTTCAATAAGTATTATGATAATTCAGTTCTTTTTGGTGGAACTGGTGCAGAAGATAATTTCGCAATCGGAAGTAGAACTAATTCAAACAAATATGTAAGATTAAGCACAAGTAATAAAGTTGATATTCGATATACACCATATGGATCAAGTGGAAATGCTTTAAACGAAATTACGAGAAAAATTTTTCAAGTTGACACTCCAACAAATAGAAATGATGGATCTAAAGGTGTTATTGTAACAGCAGATAGTCCTATTCTAAATTTAAGAGATACGTCATTTACACAAAATGTTGAAGTCGGCAATTTAATTGTTTCAACTCAGGCAACAGGTGATGTTGAAGGTGGACACGGACAAGGATTTCAAGGTAACGGTGGTGAACCTAGTATTCCATTTTTTGCCAGAGTCAAAGATTTTGTGTTGAATAGTTATATTGTGATGGATTTACCTGCATTAAAAGCGACTGGTGCTAATGCTGGTATTGGTGTAACAAAGGCTGCCACAGTTAAGATTATTAATCATCGTGGCCTCGTAAAAAGAGTTCGTGTAAATTCGAGCAGTACCGATGAACTTTTTAGTGCCTCATCAACTAATCCATTTACTGGTACTCAAAGTGCTAATTCTAGCAGTGGAACTATACACAAAGATATTCAGAAGGGTATGATTGCGATTGGTCAAGGTATTAATCCTTACACGGTGGTGGATGAAGTAATCAGCAAAACAGAATTAAAATTGAGTGCACCTGTCAATGTAACTCAGGGTCAAGATGTATTTTTCTATGATTTCAAAGGATTAAGAGACAATACCTTACTTCAATATTGTGATAGATTTAACTCAACACCTCAAGTAAGATGTCTGACTGCGAAAGTTAAAGATGCAGAGGGAAATCCAGTACCAGGCGGCCTTCCCATAAACACTACATCATTTGAAGTTGAAGATGACAATGGTGTCGCATCTACAGGATGGACACTTCAAGGTATATATTTTGGTGATAGTGGCACTGCAGTGACTGGTGTTGTTGAAGTAGGAACAGCTAGCACTACAATCACAATCGCATCAGGCATTAAAGCACCTCTACCTGATGGTGCACGATTTACTGCCACCACCGAATCTACTGATCGCACACTTTGCTGCCCACCAACAGATACTTCTCCACCATTCAGAGCAACAGCAGAGGGTTTAAACACTGTTGAAAGTGAATATGAAAATTTAAAAATTGACAGTGGTAATTTAGTATTTGATTCATTAACATTGCAAGATGATAGTGGAAATGCAAGTGCTGTCGGAAGCGATAAATCTGTAAATCGAACAATTGAAATTAAAACACCTTTATCTACAAGCACAAGAAAATTTAAAATATTAGCAAAAAATCCAACTCCATAAAAAAGGTTTTTAATCAAATTTTTGCCGAAATTTTTTTTCCGACTTTTTTGGAATTAAAAGTCGATTTTGGATTAGGAGTCAGATAAAAGTAAAAAATATGTCTCTTGATTTCCGAGTTGATCTTGAACTTTAACTGGTAGTTTATGCGTAAAGTTTCCACCTGATAATGAACTTACTGCACCATTAGTTAGAGACACATTTTCTACATCATCAGCAATCCCTTCAATCACCATTGATCCAATACTAGTGCCATCTAAGAATGCAAGTTCACCAATTTTTACTTCGTCAGATGAAGTTTCAAGTCTCGCATCACTTGATCCTTTGGTTCCTAGTTCATTCCAAGGATTGTTGTCACTTGAAAACGCACGAGTATTTCCAATATAAATTCCAGGTGCTTTTGGATTAGTTGTTAAATCTGTACCACTTGTGGGAATATTATCAGTTGGATCATTTAAAGTAAGACTCCCCTCAAATTTTATCGTATCAGAAGTGGTCATGTCTTCGTCACCTCTATACTTCTTACTCAAGAAATATTCAGCTTCATCAAGATTAACTCTGGTAGCATCAAAAGTATCATTTATTGTACCGTAATCTTCTAAAAAAGAAAAACTGTCAAAAACTTGGTCAGATTGATCTTGATACTCAGGTTCAATAAAATTAATTAAATCTTCCTGATAAACAGCATCGCTTCGAATAAATGAGAAATTGTTTGGAGTTGCAGTCGCATTAGCTGGAATTGTAATTGCACTTCCATCTGGAGTTTCTGATAACTTAAATTCATTTATTGCGTTTGAATTAACTACGTAGTAGGTCTTACTTTGAGAAAGTGTTACTGAGGTAGTGCCATCAGTAAGAGTTACATCAGAACTTAATGTAATTTCATCACCATTCGTAAAAGTAAATATATCTTGAGGTTTAATTTTAAAGGATACCGAACTCAGATCGACATTTTGCTCAGTGTAATTTGAACTCTTGGCTAGAGTAACCCTCTTTAAATCTGTTGATACAATTCTTACTGCATAAAAACCATTTAAAGAAGCTGCACCACCAGTCATTCCATCAAGTTCTACAATGTCTCCATCTTTTACGTCATAAGAGTTAGTTAAATCAATAATTATATTGGTATTAGTTATATCAATTTTTGAAACTGATAGTAGTATGTCATCTGTAAATGAAAAAAATTGAAATGCATCAACACTGTTAAAACCAATTCTTGATATGTTTCTTAGATTATTTTGAAGTAATATTATATCTTGAGCAATTCCTGCACCTCCAAGTGCGTTTATTGCATCCTCTGAAACTTCTGTTTCTTTTAAATTTAAATCCCTTCTAAATCCCTGATTTGGTATTGCCATTTAATTTCCTCCAGTTTAATTAATCTTCAGATATAATCCCACCAGTGATTCCTATGCTCCAGCCATTATTTACCAATTTTTGAGCTGCATCCATACCTTCTCCAAATGGAGTTGGAATTTCATCATTTTCTTGATTCTTTAAATTAATCGTAACTCCTCCACGTTTTACTGCTTCCCAATTATCTTTTAAATCTATTAGAAGTTGATTTAAAGCTGATGCTTTTAATGCATTAAATGATAAATCTATAAATTTTATTTTGTAAAGGGTTTTAAACGCACCTGGTTTATAATTTGAAAGTTGATTATTATTTAATGTTAAAGTTCGTAAGTTGGGACACCCAGAAAAATCTGGTATTTGACCAGCAATTTCGTTGTTATGTGCTTGATAATATTGTAAACTTGCAAGTGATCCTGGTTCAGAAATTGAAGTTAATTTATTATTATGTAGATAAAGTCTAACGAGAAGATTTAAATTGGAAAATGCAGGTATGTTTCCATCAAATTTATTACTTTGCAATTCAATGCGTCTAATGTTACCCTTTCCAGCAAAATTTGGAGGAGTTCCTTCAAACGCATTATTAGCAAGATATACAAATTTTAATTTATCATTATTATCAAATAAATTAGTAATAGATCCACTTGTTCTTCTATTGGATTGATATCTAATATATTCAAGATCTAAATTTTTTCTAAATGCTTTTTCATCTATTGGTTTTGTTAATAAATGAGAGGAAGTAATTTGAAGAGTTTTAAGTGAAACAGCCTTCTCAAATGTTTCCTCATAGATTACTCTTTCTTGATCTTCATCTTTAGTAGATATTCCTTGAGTTTGAAATGTTCTTGTACCAGATCCTGCATCATCCAAGTCCATTGGATTATTAAAATGGGCATTTCTCCGAGAGAGAGCAAGTTTTATTGTAGTGTCATCAACTCTAATTCCAAAATATTTTGTGTTGCCAAGAGGACTAGATAAAATGGAAGTTTCAGCATACTTTATTGCTTGAGCAGCAGAATTTAATGCTTCTATGTCATCACAAGTATTCATACCGTGATTACTAGTAAATGTAATTGTATTATCGTCTATATTGATACTAGAAACGGTTAATGTTTGAACTCCAGCAACACCTGGTTTACCACCTTTAACATTAGTATTTGACATGTTGAGGGATGTTAATCCCGAATTATTGAATGAAGCGGGAAAGTTAATTTTTCCTAAGTTAGATCTGAAGAGGATAAGATCTTCAAGAGAGTTGCAATTATCGAATATGTAAGCACCAGTAGCAGAATTAACTAATTGACATATTCCACCATCATTATCATGAGCTCTATATGTTATTAAACTAGATACACCACTCAAATTAGTTGGGAAAGGTAAATCATTTGCACTAAAATTTATGCTTTGAATCGTAGGAGGATTTGCAGATGCACTTGCCATATTTCCTAATATAGCTATATCAGGTTTTAGTCGAGTATTACCGTAGGTATCGAGTGTAACTAGTTTTGGTAAATCATAAAAATTTTTAGCGTCTCCAAAAGATTGTGGGACACGCTGAAAACTATTTCGAGCAATGTTATATTCTGTAACAGTATCTGAAACTAATGGACAATCTCCATCAGTATCATCATCATCTCGATGTAATGTTGTGCCTCCTTGTCTTCTGTCTAAATCTAAAATTGTTAACTTTTTAAATCGATCCGCTATCACAGTATTAGGAACCACCGAACCAGAAAAACATCCACCAAGTCTTAATACAGTTAAGTTTTGAGGAAATTTCTGCAATACAGCTGCATTTAATTTATTTTCAGTTTTTATATCAGATAGACGTAAAGGATTACGTCTTAAATTTATATTCTTTAAACTTGGTGCAACAAAATTAAAATCAGGAAGTGTCTTAATATTATTGAATGCAAAATCTAGAGCAGTACAATTATTTAACTGTACAGCAGGTAAATCTCCAATGAGGGCTCTTGTTATTGTAATCGATTTTATGTTATCTGGATTTTTATATATTTTAATCAATCTATCTCTTGATACTGGAGATCTGTAGTAAATACTAGAGGTGGAATCACCTCTATTTGCATAATTGGAATAAAGATTTTCATTTCCAACTTGTACTATTTTCCAACTCACTGGAGGAGTAGCGTCGTCGACTGTGACAGTAGCAACTAATCTTGAAAATCTACCTTTGAATACTATAGGTATTCCTTTCATTGCATATAAAAATACAGTTTGAGTTCCAATTTTACATTTGATTATTGATGTTACTTCCTCAGATTCAAATTCAACTGGTTCGGGTGTGATGGTCGTCTGTAATCTTGGTTGTCCTGCTGGGCCAGTATATGTAACACCATTATAGTTAAAATTTTCAACCGTTGATTGTGTTCCGAAAATTAATTTACCACCTTCAACAATGCCAACTCTTGCACCAAATGAAATCCTTGCTAACTTTTGAATATCAAAATTTGAATCATTTGCTCTTGGATCTGCAGAACTCCATGCACTTGCTCTTGATGTTGATATGTCTGCAAATCTTACAGTTGCGGATGAACCATTCCCATCTAGATAACGATAACGAATTGCACTACCGCTTACTGATCCATTAATACTTAAATTACCAAATAAAGTTTGATCTATTCCTGCACGTTCTTCTAAAATATTAGAAAAAGAGTTAGATTCTCTATTAAAACGATCTAAAATTTTATAAATTGGAGATTTTAAGCGAGAAAAACTAACCCAATCAGGAATTTCCATATCAGCAGCTGCGGAACCTCTAATCACAGATAAATCTAGAGGATTTACTCCAAGATTTTGTAAAGCTGTAGATGGATTTTGTAGATCGTTTAAATTGCTTTTAACATGCAAACCGAAAAGTTTAGGGTTAGTGAGTGCCATTATTGTTCCTTGAAATTTAAACTGCTTTGAATTTCTCCACTAGTTTTACTACCAGAGGATATTTCCTTTGCGGTGATGAAAGTTGCTTCAATATTTTGGTTATCTGGTGTAATTACATTTCTATCTGCACCAAAAATTCTAGTCATATCAACCTCTTTTGTTTCATTTTCACCAACATAGAAAGTATCCCTGACAACTGAATCTCTTAATGTTCTCAGATTTTGAATATCAACTTTTGCAGATGACAACTTGTCAACAAGCGTAAAGTTTGGTGGTGGTTCTCTATCGTTTAAAGCATTTCCACCTGCATTATCTATGGATCCATTTGAATTTGTCGAAACGGATAATCTTGGAGAGGTTGTTTTTTCAAATCCAGTTGCAAATTTTTCTGTAATCATAATGTTATTTATTTTTGAATTGTCTCTTAATTTACCGACAAGATATAGAGGGTAAACTGCATATGTGAAAAGTTTTGTTTTAACATTTTCTGGACTTCCATTTAATTTACTTGCTGTTAATGTGACTGTTTTACCTAAAATTTTTATACCTGATAAACCGTCACTAAAACCCATAGTCCCACTAATTCTAATAAATTTACCTACTTTTCCAGAAAAATAATCATTATCGGTGCCAATTGGAAGTGGTTGTGTCTGTAAGTAAACTGCACCACCAGTACCACCAAAAGCTGGGTCTCCATCACTATCCTCAAAAACTACCTGACCATTTAACCAATCACTGATATTAGCAAATGTACCAGAATCCTCTGATTTATGAATCAAATAATAATTTTCATTATCTGCTGCACCATCTATCTGAGTGTCTCCATTTGGGTCAGTTCCATCAGTCCTAATAACAAATTGTAAGTTTGAACCTAAATCAACTGCTTCACTAACTTCAACTTTTGCTGATGAGCAGACTCCTCCAGATGGATCTGGGACTATCGGAGTTCTAACATCCTCTCCCATTCTAACTCTAAATGAAGTGGGTGCCCAACGCTCTTCAACCTCAACGCCATCCTCATTCATTCCAGCCCAAGTATGAGTGCTTTCACCATATAATATATTTGTTTTTGGTAAAACAGTTGTTGTTATTCCAGGTTCTGAAGGACTTGGCCCACCTGATGTGTAATTTGTATGAGAAATATTCCATCCCTCTAATTCTCCACCGCCAGTTATGACTGGTTTTTGATTAGTTACACCAATCATAAAATCTGACCAATGCGTATTGCTTCTATATGAAGAAATACCATCTTTTGGTCTTGGATTTAAAAATTGAATTTTAATTTCAGATCCTGATAATTCTTGATCTGAAGTAAAATGAACATCATCATAACTACTTAAACGAACTGTGTGTGGGTAACTTGCTCCAATACCTATGGTTGTTACAATTCCTCCTTGACCGTAATCTTTTACTTTTGCCCCTCCAATTTTTCTCCCACCTGCATCTTCATCTAATGATTGATTGTAATTTGGATATCCATCTAAACCACTTCCCCATCCATATATTGTTGCATATTTGTAATAGGTTTTACCATTGATTGGGGAAACTTCACCACTACTTAATTTTGCAATGTAAGCATTGAAAATAGATGGAGCAATTATTTTTGAATCAATGTCGTCCTCAGTAAATTGATTTTCAAGTACACCATCATCTGATACAATTTCAATTGTATTTTCATCCCCATCTGCAGCTGAAACAAAACGAATTTTAATCTCTCTTGACAACACTCCGTTACCACTTGTATTTGTAAATTTAAATCCTGAACCACCCATTCCAGATTGAACGCCAGGTGTAAACACATGTCCGTGTCCTTGACAACCCACACAAGTTTTAATTTTCACCTCTGACAATATATCAGATGATAAATTAATTTTAGTTGGAAGAATTAATTTTCGATTTGCAATTTCGTCAATTTTTTCATTTTCACCTGTTCCTGATATACTAGTAAATATTTCTCTGGGTCTTATTCCAAAGATGGTTCTTTCATTTGAAGTAATTCCTTTTGGAGATAGTCCAGTGTTCACAGAATAGACTTGACTTGTTCCTTCATCACCACCATCAATGTAGTAAGAAGCACCATACTTATATAAAAATTGAGGTTCGAATATAGTTCTATTTGAAACACTTCTCAAACTATACTTAAATCTAAAGTAGGAATCTCGTAGACAAGGTTCCTCTAACTGGTTTTCAATTACGAGAGTATGTATAACAACCCATCGGGCTTCACCTGCCCCTACTGGGATATACGCATAAAATCTTGCTCCAATTGCACCATACCAACCAAATTCAATCTTCCACATGGTGACATTATCTAATTGTAGATTATATCCAGATGGGCCATTTTCGTCCAGAGAGTCACCGTTAAAATCATCTCTATCTATTCTAATAGTGTAGTATCTTCTTGCTCTTTCTTCTGCAACAGCAGGACTATTATATGGCCCAAACTCATCTACTACATCAAAAGGATCACCACTAGGAATTTCTGGTTGAACTTGTCCATCATACTGAACTCCATTAATACGAACTGATGGTGTTGAACTTGGATCTAAATTATTTCTCCTTAAAACAGAATCACTTAAGGGAACCGTGCTTCTACGAATAATTGAAAGTCTTCCAGCATATACATTAAACATATATTGATCTGTTTCATTAGAAATTCCCCATTCTAATGCACATCCTCCTATGCTTTCTTTTGAGGATCTAAGTCCAAACGTAAATCCACTTATTCTTCCTGGTTGGTATCTAAAAACTCTTCTTGATTGAATCGCACTGTATCTTTGATAGTCATCACTATATCCTGGTCTAGTAGCTTCGAGTGGGCCTGGAACAGTATATTCAGTTACGTTATTATCATTTAACTGACTTATTAAGTCTGTTATTCCTATTTTCTGATTAGTTACAGGATCAAGAAATTCTTTTCTATCTAAAAGTCTCCAAGTATCTGTCCAAGTGTCTATTTTTGAAAAAGCATATGTAAAATCATCTGGTTTTCCATCTAATTTAGAATAGATTATATTGTTACCACTAACCCTTGAATCACCAGGATTTAAAAATTTATCTGCGTGTCCAGCACCATAACTGTGACCGTATTTTGTATTATTAGAATAATAAAAGTAAGCAGCATTTCCTAAATTTATGAATCTTTTATATTGTTCCCATGTATTTTCTCTATATAATCCAATTTTTTTATAATCTTCTCCGTATGGAAATGAGAATGGAACAGGAAATGCTGATAATTTAATCGCAGATTCCTGTGTCTCTTCTTCAATTCTTGCCAGATATTTTCTACCATAAATATCATTAACTCTTGTCTCCCAAGATGATTTACTAGTTCCAGAATTGTAATTATATGTTTCCCAATCATCTTTTTGTATTCCATAAGAGGATACATTTGAAAACAAACTCAACTGAACTTCTGCACGATTAACACCAAGTAAAGTGCTACTTACTTCACTTGTTTCTTTAAATTGTTCTTCAACTTTAAAAACATTGTCTGATTCAAAAATTAAATCATTTGCACGTATAAATCTAATATCGTGAGTTCTTATTTCGGGTTTTATTGATCCAGAAATTTGAATCTTTTTTTGATGTTTTTTTATTTTTGTAATAAAAGCACCAGTATTGGATTTTACATTTAAATCTAAAATGATATCATTTAATCTTAATTTATCAATAAAGTCTTCATTTTCTGTAGTAAAATGTAAATATTTTGGATATCCAGATATTGGATTAACAAGTCCCACTTCATGTTTATTTGGAAACTCATCAAGAGAAACTATTGAATTATTAGCCTTCTTTACCGTTCCTGTTGCTCCAACTATACCTCCACCAATTTGAAGAACAGGAATTGAATAGGTAGTGAATCCAACTTGAGTAACTACGGTATCAACATGAATTACATTACCATAAGTTACAGTTGTTACTCCAACTTGTGATTTTTGTAGAATTTTATATTTGTCACTTGGTTTTTCTGGAAATACGATTGATGTAGATCTTTCTGCTGATGCATCTGCAACAAAGAATTGATCTACTTTAGTTATAAGTGGATTGCCGAACTCATCAGTTAGACGAACACCATTCGAAATATTAAATAACGGTTGTTCATCATTAGGTACTACGGATACTGGGCGTTTATCGTGCCCAATTTTAACATCCTTTCCTCCATTCATGGATCACTGTTCCTCCCAAGTGATACTCGCAGATGTTGTTGATATTCCAGCAGAGGGATTGTATTCTTTATCTGATGATCCAACAACAAATAAACTCTCTACCACATTTGTAAGTGGGAATGATAGATATTCTTTATTATAATCAAAGTATGAAGATAAATCAAACTCCTCACCAGATGCAGGTATGAATAAACTTGCAACAATCGTTCCCGTCTTAGGAATCGGTGCTCTATCTTGAGGACTTACCTTGATTGATGATAATGGATCTAATGTAAAGTCTGCTTGAGTTGAAGTTGCAGCAACACCAGTTGGGCCAATTTGTCCCTCATGTAAGAAATTAATATCTTTGCTTAAAATTATATTTAATGTCGTAGATTTCAAGGCATTAAAATAATATCCTGGTGTCGTACTAGTGGCTGGTCTTCTTTCAAGATAACCAAGAATTGTCACTACTTTACCTGATGCGTCACCTTGTAATTTTCCTCTCATGTAGCCATAAGTACCAGTTCCTTCTGCCAGATAAGTATTGGTACCATTAGATTCACTTACGTTTGGAAGACGAATTGGTGTCCCTCTCTTACCAATGTTAACATCTGAAGTTGAAATTTGAAAGTTTCCACTTGTAACAGATGATGTTTGGAATATAGGTGTTTTAAGTAAGTCAACTTTAATCACAGAACCTTCAGATCCTGTTGATAGTCTTGTTGGATATACCTGAGTGCGGTTTCGAACATCTTTTCCTTGACTACTGGTGATAAAGTCTCTACACTTTAATCCAATTAAAGTACTCGGACGATTCACAATTATATCTACATTATTTGGTATTGGCATATTGAGAGGGGCATTTAAATGAAACTTTTGATCATCCACATACACAATCTCAACATTTTGATCCAATGGATTTCCAGTGATTACCTTTGCACCAACATAATATGAGGAATTGATACCTGTAATATTACTACCACCAGTGATAAACGGATCATCCGCATTATTAACTGCATCTGACTCTGTAATTTGTATTTTATTTGCACCACCTCCTACAGCAAAGCTTCTCTTTGATCCAAAAATAGTTTTTGCTGTTTGTGTTCCATGACTGAATAATTTAACAGTTCCACGATCTCCACCATCAATATAGTATGAGGCACCATACTTAACAATATGTTCTGATGCTGATCCATATGCAAACGGAAGAATTTTTCTTTTAGAATTGGAATAACCATAACGATCAGTTAGATTTACTCCTCCTCCACCACCGTAAACGAGGTATGTAATCGGTAAAGTTGCATTACCTAATGATGAACCCTTTAACTGGTTAGATGCTCTTAAATGGTGAACACGTACCCATCTGGCTTCACCTGAACCTACTGGAACATATGCCAAGAATAAAGCACCAACAGCACCATACCATGAGAACTCAATCTTGTACATGGTAACTTTATCAAATTCAAGATCCCATATACTTGTATCTGTAACTGGTGCGTCTACAGAGTCCCTAACAATTGTACCAGCACGATTTTCTGCAGTCACATCACTGTATAATAAATTATCGGTTAACTTATCTAAACGATCACCACTAAATCTTGATCTTGGAACACGGTACTCATAAACGTTCCAAAATTCTTTTTTAATACTCTGATTTATCCAATTTTGGTAAAACTTATTAATACTTTCTATCTGTTTTCTCAATGATGAAACATTTGAAATTTGTGTGTCCAAAGTTGTATCAATATAACCTACTTGTTGTGTATCAGCGGAATTCTTGTACATGTAAGGAAACATACCAGAATGTTTAATATCATTAGTACCATATATTTTTCTAGATTTACCATCACTGTATATAATATCGTTTGCAACTGGTTGCACAAATGGAACAGGAGTAATTAATCTGTTTCCAGATGCTTCAGTAGTTGCAGTTCCAGTGAACGTAATATTAGTTCCTGTATTATTAGTAGGATTATAAGATGCCCCCTCAGTTGTACCCATTCCATCAGTCAAATCCTTAAGTTTTATTTTTATTTGTGCACTATTTGCATTTGCTCCTGATAAAGCAAAATTAGTTGTAGAAGATGTGGAAAAACCAATATTTTTGATTTTATAAATTTTGTGATCTGTTAAGGTTGAAGTTCCTCCAGAGGGAGACCCTTTCTTGAAGGAGACGTATTGACCTGTGGTTAATCCAACAACACGAGCACCTTCTTCTTCCGATTTTGCAGCATTAAAGAATGTTTTAACAGTAGAAACACCGACATTTACTTCAAAAGTATTGGGCGATGGAACAGAAATTATATTGTAACCATGTGTTCTGTTTGGATATACTTCTCTTGCATCAACCATCCCTCCAGTACCATCCATCAAAGTACCAGTTCCATCAAAATTAGTGTAACTATACTTACATGTCATTCCAATTCCAGCAAGAGTTACAAATTTACCAGGTTGGAATCCATGATCACCGTTTGTTGTGACAGTCATCAGACCAGTATCAATATCATATTCTGCAAATGTTATCAGTTTTCCTAATCCATTTGGGCCAGAATCACCATTTATACTAAAAACGAGTTGATTCTGGCTAGGTATTGTACTAAAAGCATACTCCATCTCGTCCTGAAGAAGAGATGGATCATAAACACCAGCATGTGTCATCATCAAATTGTCACGATAGATGACAAGATCACCCAGTTTTATATTTTTGTATCCTGCAGGAGTTGAATCATGACCAACAGGATATCTATTAGTATTACCACCTGCACCAGGATTATAACTTACTACTGCGTTATTTCCCTGATTAGTGTCTCCATCATCAAGTCCATCATTAGTTTCGTTTCCTCTTGGTTCTCTAATGTCTAAAGGATTTGTTGCACCAAAATCTTGTGTTTGTCCAGCAGATCCTGAAAAATCAAGTGGGTTATTGAATAACAGAGACTGAGTTCTTCTTACTACACTAAAGTTATCTCCTTGTCCATTATTTCTTGTCTCCCAATAATACCCATCAAAGTTATCAAATATTCCATACTTACGAATAGCTGGATTGTGTACTGCACTACCTATGTCTTGATCATCTGTTGGAGCAACACCATCCTCTTCCACATCTGTTGAACTAATGTCCATAATTGTGGTTTTTACACCAAATGTAGCAGCAGATACACGACCTGGTTGGTATCTAAAAAATCTTTTTGATGTCAGAACAGCAGTTCGATCAGGAGGTGCTTCAACTAATGCACCAGACTCTTCAGGAATATGACTTAATCCATGATTGAAATTCGTCGCAGAATCAGTATATTCAGGATAATCAGAAAGTAGTAATATTTCTCTATTTTCAGGTTCTGCTGCCCATTCTGTTGGGTTTACATCATAAGTGTTAACGTCTGCAAATATACCAAGTGCAACTTCCGATCTTGGTATTCCTAAAAGTGAAAGTGCAACTTCTGACTGTACCTTATTTTGTTCTGCAACAGGAATCGTTGATTGATCACTTGCAATAACGACTGGAACAGATTTATCAGCTTTTTGTTGACCTGGAGGGACTGGAGCAGTCCTTCCGACAACGACCACAGACGCATTATTATTAACATTAGTGTTATCAGGCATTTTTAATAAACTCCGACTCTTCCTTTAGCGATAGTGAATACTCTCCTTATAGATATATAGTCGCCATCTACAGCTTCAGATCCATGAGACCTTGCACCTACTCTGAATCCAGATAATACAAAACGATCTGAACCAATTTTTTCATCAACTCGAAGACCAATATCCGCAGTGATGGTACTACCATTTTCATCCTTATTAATATCAGGACTTGATACTTTTAATCCATCACTAAGATCAGGCCCAAATTGATGTGCAGGTAGTTTCACAATATCCCCAATTGTAATTCGATCTGCTTGATTAGCATCAGAAAGTCTAACAATATATTGTGTAACTGCAATACCAGTAGTGGTACCAGATGGTATGTTTACATATTCCTTAGTTGTTCCACCAACTTGTCCAGCCCAATATCCAGATGAAATACCAACAGAAGTCGAGAATCCAGTTGGTATTTCTCTATATTCAGTTCCGATTATTTCATATCCGAGATCTGAATTTGTAACTCCTGCACCCAATGGATGTTTGTATTGTGCAAGATTAGCAGTCTTAGTAGGATTCGAATAAAGTTCAATATAACCATCCTCTTTAGTGGTTGCAGGTGATGTTGCTGGATCTGTAGCAGTGCTTTGTGTAATCCAATCAAAATCATAAAAATGTTCACCAAGAGTTGCAATACGATTTGTGCTGTACAACCCAACCATCGTTCCAATTCCTGCAACGATATCAACATCTGTAAGATTTTTACCTTCACCATTCTCAATATAAAGTAGTGATGGGCCTTCGAATGTTTTACCAGCCTCAATACTTATATTAATTGAATCAAAGTCTGTATCGTAAATATCAGGAGAAGCAATAAACTCATCTGCAGGCCCAAGAATTACGTTACTTGTTGTAGTAATCTTTCCAGTTGCATAAGCATCAATACCACTACCACAATTTCGAATGATATTTCCACCAGTTGATACCACTGTTGTTGCTGATACGTCTAGTGGGCCTGCAAAGTTTTCAAACAAACAATCATTTACTCGAACAGTTTCAGAATTTTGAACATCGAGTGGTCGAATAGGATATCGATCTGTTTGTCCACCATCAACAATAGTGCAATTTTCTACCGAGATACGTCTTGAATTTCTTGCATATAATCCACCACCAGAACTATTTCGAATCTCCATATCTTTGAATAACATTGAAGTTCCATTCTCAAATGACATTAGATTATCTTCATCATCAAGTTCAAACATTAAATTATTTGAACTGTTCCCATCAAATGTTATATCTGCAATAGTGATGTCACTTGGATTACTGACTGATAAGGGATTACCGATTAAGTTTCCATCAAAAGCTAAAGCAGTTCCACCACTTACACCTTGATCAGTAACATCTGTGGCATAATACTGCATCTTAATTTTACTATTTTTTCCAACTCCCTTTAAAGTAAATTTATCTGGAATGAGAAGTTTGTTTGTAAGGTATGTTCCACTTGGTAGACTTAAATAGTTACCACCATTTGCAACTGTATTAGATACTGCATCTGAAAGTGCTTTAGTATTATCATGAACTACTTTAACACTATTGTCAGTTCCAAATCCAGCCACTCCGTTTGTTGAGAAATTACCAGCAACTCTAATATTTCCACTTCCAATATTAGTTACTTCAGCAATATCCCATCCTCTTCTTCCAACACCAGTACCACCATCAAGAACTGTTGGAAAATGAATTTGATGAGTTTCTGTAGTGTCTCCACCAGAACCCAAGAATTCATTTACAGATCCTTTTGCAGACCAGAATGGTTGTTCATAAACTCCATAATCAATCCAACTAATTCCTGCTGTAGCATTTTTCAATTCTTTTTGTCCTAAAACAGCAATGAGTTTTGCCTCTTTAGTATCTGCATTTCCTCCTTTCTCTTTTTGGAATAAAGTAGCGTTATTACCATCAGGATGAGTGTAAATTTGACGGTAAATTAAAATACCATGATCAACATTTGTTCTACTTAATTTTAAAACATTGTGATTAGCGTCATTAAAACTATCAATTTCTATATTTGCAACTCCTCTTCTAGGATCTGATCCAGAGTAATCTTGACCTTCTTTGACAATCTGTGTCGCTATACCAACCTTACCATTTCTCAAATTATATTGTGCTTGCCAATAGTAATAAGTTCTCGCAGTTGAAAATCCAGAAGATGGAACTCTTACAACTTCAACTTTATCAGTTCCTACAGTTAAGACAGGGTTTGGAACCGTAGCACTGTCTCCCGATGCAGTTACACCAAATATTTTGACTCTTTCACCAACAAAGAATTTAGAAGTTGAGATTCCAGATATTTTAAATTTATTTTGACCCGATACATCAGATCCAGTACCTACATAAATTGTTCCATCATTACTTACACCCAAACTTCTTAACTCATACGCAGATAACTCATGTGGATCAATCATTTCATATCCACTACCATCATCTTTAACTTTAATAATACGATTTCTTGCATATGTTGGTTCTTCAGATGCGTCAGGTAGATCACTTAGTTTAAAGTTCTCATATACGTTTGCACGAATCGTTCCATTTACATCCAATTCAATATTATTATGAGGATTGAGAGTATTAATACCAACATTCGTACTATCTTGATTGACAATTAATGAAGGACTTGTATCATCACCAACTTGGAATAATGGATTGTTTAATGCATTACCTTTAACTAACAATTTAATTGCTTCAATACCATCTTCAAAATCTGTAGAAGTTACTTTTTTTGTAAAGTTCACAGGGCCATTAAATTCAGATGGTAGGTTTTGATTTGGGCCACCTCCAACACGTAATGTATTTCGAATGAATACATCATCAAATATAGCAAAGTTTGTATCACCAGCATCTCCTAAGAACAATTCTTTTGGTTCTTCTTTTTGACCACTGAAGAAATCACCACGATCATTCATGCCAGAGAAGAATGTAACTCCACCTTTTTCCTCTCTTGAAATTGCAAGAAGTTCTTTATCTGGTTCAATTTGTTTTTGAATTTTTTGAGGAAGTGAAGTTGAATAATTACCTGGCCCGTATCCAATATATTCAAAAGTATGTCCAGAAGCACGAATACTAGAGAATCTATGTAACTCGGATGGGATTACATTTATTTTTCGAACTAACTCACCTTTACTATGAGCAACAGATTGGGTTCCTAATACGCCTCTATATCCATTAAATCTTATATTATCAGAGTTCTTACTCTTGATTCTTACAATTTCATTTCCGATTTGCACAAAATCTCCAACATTAAATCCTATTGTGCTTTCCAATCTTATAGTAGTGACTCCATATAAATCTCCCGTTGAAACTGTGCTAGGAACACCAATTCCACTAGAGTTAGTAATTTTTGATGAAATACCAGTTAGCAATGGTGATAAAGTACCTGCTATTTTTTCTGATGCTAATGAAGCATCTTGACCAAATGAGTTTAAACTATACTTGTAAATTTCACCAGATTCATCTGTCGAAATACCAATCGGTGATTTTATTGTAAATGTTGTAACTCCAACTATCTCTTTTACAATAAAGTCAGATCCATTATATACTGAAGCAGTATTTCCTGTTAAACCTGCAATCTTAATTTTATTTCCAACTGCTAAATTATGATTTGAATTCGTTGTAACAGTGACAATACCAGTTAAAGTCGTTCCAGCAACACCAACCATAGTGCCAAATCCAACTGCTTCATCAAGTAAAGTAAATATACCACTTGTTGCACTAACAGGCCCTGTGTAGATACCTGCAGATGTTCCTGTTGTTTGACCTTTTGCTACGTGTGTATAAGTAACTGTTTTTGTGCTTGGAACACCTGTGATTTTATACAATCCATTAAATCCACCATTTGTTCTATCATCCACTGAACCAACACCTATCACTTGTATTACATTACCAACGCAACTATTAATTCCTGCTACTGTTGCAACGCCACCTGTCCCTCCACCTATAGCTAAAGTTGTTCCGACACCATATGCAGATCCACCATTTACAATTTGAATTGCGGTAACTCTACCACTTCCATTTACAGTAATATTTGCAGTTGCACCTTGTCCAGAAGAACCACCATCTTCATCATTTAAAGAAACATTATACTTCGTTCCTGCACTTCCATAGCCAGTTCCTGTAGGACTGGTGATGCTAAGATTTGTAATCGCATTTAAATCATGTTCCACATCAGTTGTCAAAGTTGTAGTACCTGAGTTACTACTAGTAGCACCAGTGACTGCAAATCCAACACGATTGTCTCTTACATAGTTAATTGTTGCTTCTTTTGTAATACTATTCAATGGGTTATTAAGAATTACTTTACCTAAATTTTCATTTGAGGCAGCAGTGACACATTGAACTGGATCATTATTTGGATTATCTTTATCAACAGTTGGATATAAATTAAGGAAACTTTGTTTATATCTTAGATCAGAAAATTCAGAAACAGTTGGTGATATGTTACCAATCAAACAAGTCAGATAGTAAATACCATCTTGTTCATTAGAAATATAATCTTGAATTGTTTCAACTTCCTGTACTGTATAAGTTGTATCATATTCGCTTCTCTCAAATACTGGTAAATCTGAAAGTTCTCCACCAAAAGCATCAGATATTTGAGTATCTGTAAATGTTCCTGCGAGAGTAGAACTTGCAAAAGTAAAGGTTGTTGCTGTTGGAGTTTCAGTGACTGTAAACTTTCCGTTGAATCCAGAGTTACCAACTCCAGTTGTGTTTGCTGAACTTTTTACATTTTTAATATTAACAACATCATTTACACTTAACTTATGAGGTAGTGATGATGTTACAGTGACTACACTAGTGGAACTTGTAACACCTGCAATAACTTTTGGATTTCGATTAGAAATTACATTTGTAAATGTAGCATCGACACCAACACTTTTAGATTCTTGTAAAATGTAATTTTTTTCTGGTTTTTTTGCAGTATTTGCACCACTAAAATCTTTCGGAATTACATAACGTAATCTATAGATACGATCATTTAACGCACGAGTTTCTGATTTTCTCAAAACGTAAGTTGAGGAATTATTTTCTGCAATTTTAGCTGCATTATCTCCAGTATTAAATCCACTATAAATCGTATTCGAGACACCAGCAGATCCAAGAATATACCATTGATTTTCGGTGGTATCGTATTGGATTGGATGTCCAATTTCACCTGGTATTTTATCATTAACTATACTTTGAACTGTAAGAACACCACCTTTTGTATTAATACTTTCTACAATTTCTTTTCCAGAGAGGGCATCATTAACTGTGTTTGCTAATTTAATTTTTGTGGTATCAGCTTGTGTAATGACAAAATATTTTCTTCCTAGTTCAATTCCATCAGGAGTTCTACCATCATCAGCAAAAACTCTAACTGACTCACCATTAAGGAAGTTATGATTCGTAGTCAAAGAAATTACATTTGAAGTTACACTATTTGCAACTCCAACTCTACCTACAGTAAATTTTTTCTCGGATACTGGGCCGTCACCATTACCCTCACCAACGTCCATCAATATTGGAGATGAAAATGTCGTAAGAGTTCCATCAATATTTACATTTAGATATAACTTATCATCTTTTTTTGCACCAATTCTATAACCATTAATGATGCTGGTAGGTGGATTAGTTACATCGTTCTCTCCATTAATATAAAGATGACTAGAAATACCAACAGTTTTTGTTTTAATTGGATCTAAAAATCTCCAGACAATATTTGTTTCTTCTTTTTGTAAATCTTTTGGTGGAACAATGTGTGTGACATAACCTGTATCATCACGATTAAAAGCATTTGGTTTGAATCCTTTTGACACCAAAGCTTTGTTACCAAAGTTAGAGTTTGAGTTTGTGATTGATTGTTCTCCACCAGATTCTGCTAAGAAATGATTCGAAAAACCAATTGCAAAAACAGAAACTGCCTGAATAAAAGCATCATTAGATACTTTAACATGGAAGTTATCGTATCTTTTTCTATACTGTGAGTTTGGATTTAAGTATAAGGGAGTTTTAGATAAACCTGATGCACGGGCGTTGACACTATTTAAATAATCACCAGTATCCTTACTATAAATCACAAATGCATTATCATCTTTTTGAAGACCGATGCCAGTAAACTGAGCAACAACCATGGATTTAAATCCAGTTGATTTTGATCCATCAGCATGTAAACCACACATACCAAAAACAGATCTGAGTGAGCAGTTGAAGATATAAGGAGAAGCACCAGTCACTGTATCTGCTTCAATTATAACTCTTGCACCATCAAGATCTGTATCACTTACATCATTATCAATAGCATCTGAGTTTAATTGATATGAAAACTGTCTATCACTTCCAACACCACTGACTCGATATGTTCCGTTATAAAGATCAGTAGACCCAACACCAGTAATTAAAATTTGATCATCAACAGTTAGACCATGTGCATTCTCTGTTAAAGCAGTTGCATTTAATCCACTAGAGGTTAATTCCTCAATTTTATTGTCGTTTGCAGACAGATCACCGACAATTTTAGTTTCTGGTGTATTTGGTTCAAAGTCTTTATTAGTTGGGAAAGGTGGGATTATTCTACTTCCAGTATCAGTTCCATAAGCGTTCATTAATTTAAAATAATATTGTTGCAAATCAGTGGTACTAAATCCAGGCACAATATTTTGTCCATCAGCATACTCAAAACATGTTAATTTATGGTGTGATATATTTGGGTTTCTCTTTTGTGTAAAATCTGTATTATAATATACTGATCTATTTGCATCAAATAAACTAAATTGCCAGAAATAGCAACCACCAGTGACACGAAATAGTGCTGATCTTGGAGTTACGCTGTCTAAAACGTCAGGATTTGGAACATATAATGGTCTTATTTTTGTTTTTCTTAAATCAAGACCAACGATTGAGGTTCCTTTTGGAACAATCGCACCACCATGAACTGAATTAAACTTATGTAAAACATTGTCTACATTATTTAAATCAAATATTGAACTGTTATCAAGTTCTATATTAGCTGTTACTGCACTTATCTCTTGCCCGTTTGCTTGAACATATTTTAAACCTTCAGTGGGTTTATCTTTAATACCTAATCCTGGCCTATTATCAATGGTATGCTCACCTGGATATACTAAAACTGTGGTTCTATCAAATCTATCGTTATTAAATCCTGATTGATATGTAAATCTAGCTGCCTCTATCAATGCTCTTTGTATAGTAACAAAAGGTCTTGTCAAAGAGTTTCCTTTATTATCAAAACTATCTGTAGCATCTAAGTCAGATGGGTTTACATACAATATATTACCATCAGTATTAACTAAAAAATTTTCTAACCTTGAAAGGGGCATCGTATTAGCACACTAAATTTTTTCTTCTGTCTTATTTATCACAAAAGGTTTGGGACTGATTTTTGGCCCGAATTTTTTTTCCACCTTTTTTGAAAGTAAAAGTCAATTTTGGTTTTGGGGTGACTCATCTTCATCCTCCAAAGAATCAAGAACCTCTTTTAATTTTTCATAGTAAAGTGGTTCACCACGTAACTCAGCAAGTTTAGCAATTGCAACTGACTCAACACAAGTCCAGTATGTTTCTCCACTTACAACATGTTCATCAGTAAAATATGCTGCAATATCCTCTTGAAGGTATTGTAGTTCTCTTAGTGTCTCTCTCTGAATTTCCATAATTTATACTGATGAGTTCTTTTTATTTATGGATTGAATCTGACAACCATAGTTAAACAAGTTGTAGTGTCGGTATCATCTATAGTTACATAATTTATTCTATCACCTGCTGCGAAATCCATTAATGATGTGTAATTCGTATTGTTTTTTGTGACTGTCCCTGAACCAGTGGTAGTTGTAATTTGATCACTGGCATCACCTTGTGTTACTCCATTCTTTGATGGTTGAAAAATTCCAGCATTAGTTCCACCAGACTTTGATATAGTAACGACAACAACTTCACCAGCAAAAGGCATTGCAGGCCCTTCATTATCGGTTGCACCATTTCCAAATGAAAACAATTGACCAGCAGTAGTGGCAGCACTATGTTCACCAATTAGAGTGTGTAATGTTCCCTTTACCAAACCATTTGATTCGATGCTAAGTTTTTCTGTTGTGCCAGTGAGAGGATCTGTTGTTCCTGTATTATTTGTTGTTCCTGTTCTAAAACTAATTCCACCAGCAGTGCTAACATTATTAGAAATAACTAATGTATTACTATTTTGTCCAACAAAACCAACATTCTTATCACCATCTTGTTTAAACCATATCTGTGGATTAGAAAATTCATCATTATCATCTGTGTCAGATTCAATAATTAAAACACAATCACTATTTGCGGTGCCTGATGAAATATGCAACATTCCATCTGGATTAGTAGTTCCGATACCAATGTTAGTGTCTGCAATAATACTGCTACAGTCTATAGTTTGACTTGGAGATATACCATAGGTACTACCGTTAGCCAACATACTATCTAAAGTTTCACCTTCTGAAATACCTGAATAATACTTTGCCATTAGAGTGTCCTCCTATCATAATGATATCCAGCAATTGAATACTGATCATTCTTGCCTGGATAGTCTTGGGGTGAGTTTCCTTCATACTCTGGAATTAAACGTTCACCGTCTTTTCTCTCACCATAAACTATGTAACTACAGTGAGTTGGAAGATTACTGTGGTTCTTAACTATAATTCTGTTCTTTGCAACTGTATAGTATAAGTATTGATAAGTTCCAATCGGAGTTAGATGCACTGTAATTGTTTTAGTATCAACTAAATCTTTCCAGTAATCAGGAAGTTCAATTAATTCACTGTCTTTTAGAATACCTCGATAATACACACCACCCTCTGGGCCTTCCAAACAAACATATCTAAGTCGATGATTTTCTTTTGTTGGGTGTTTGATGTCAAATCCTTTCCAACCCTGAACATTTATACTTCCTCTAAATGTGGAACTTGTTGTACCACTAATCGTAGCGTTGCCAGTAACTCTAAGATTTGCTGAAATTGTCATGTCAGCAAAGAATTTACTGGTTCCTAAGACATAAAGAGAGTCAGAGAAAGGAAGTTTAGATCCTGAATCTACTGTGCCTATTGTGACTGCTGCCCTTCCACTAATTTTAGAACAGTCTCCAAATATTGATATACCAGAACAAGTTAATACACCAGTTTTTTTATAAGGAATTTGTTTGGAGATGGTCATTTTAGAGTAATCTCTTGCTCCAACATGAAGACCAATTGTTTCGATAGAGAGATTTTTTATTGTCATTATGAATCGTTAGCGTTATAAGATTCGATTTTAGCATCATGGAATGGAGTTACTTCCTGATAAAAATCTGGTGCTGAATCTTCATCAAGTCCAGAGCTCGTATGTATGTGTTCTGATTCACAGTGAATACCAACAGCACCACCACCATTTATGAATATTTCCTTTGTTGCATCAGCAGTAAAATCAGCACCTGCAATCATTTCTGTATCAGCACCCGAATTAGTTTTAATATTTTTATCTGCATTTAAATATATGTTTTCTGATGCAACAAGAGATATATTTCTACCATTTATTTCTATGTCACTTGATTTTGCTTCAATATGGATTCTTCCATTTTTACATTCTAATTTAATTGCAATTGCACCCTCACCAGTAACCTCTCCGTTGTTAACATCTGCATCATGACCAGAATATATTTCAAAAGATTTGTTTGATGCTAATTTTCCTACACCTCCTTTGTAAAAATGTAGTATTTGCTCTTCCTCTGTAGTTAAAGCAAATTCAGCAGGTTGGTGCTTGGCAGTTGGGCCTCCACCAGTAATTTCAAAAGTCGGATACTTTCTACGATAATATTTTTCAAAGTCGTCTACTACTTTTTTTATCTCTTCTTCAGTCATTAGTATCCATACCCTCCACTACCAGATGAACCTGTATCATTTCCAGTTGATGTGTCTGTGCTTGGCGTTGTATCTGTTGTACTTGTATCCATTGTTGTGGTTGGAGTCGTTTGTTCTGTTACAATCGTTGTTGGTGGTGTATCAACCACTGTTTCTGTAGTTGTTTCCACTACTGCAGTAGTTATTCCAACATTATATGTTTGAGAAACAAGTCTGGATTGTCCTAAACTTTCTTCTATTGTAGCATAAATTATTGAATCTGACCCACTATGTGTTGCTCCTGTCATCTTTAATCCATTTGACATCACATGATAAGGCCCAGAGTAAGCAACACCATTTACATACCCAACAACTTCCTTATTGTCACCAATACAATCAATAACTTTTTCAATACCAATAAGAGGTCTTGCCCTTCTTTCATCAGCACCAGTATCAGTAGCAAACAATCCTTTAGTTGACATTATTGGAATTATGTTTGCACCAACACCAGTCTTCGTGTTAACAACAATAGTTGGAGCAGTTGAAAATTCAGTATTAATATTAGGTGGGAATTTAATCTGTGCTATTGATCCACTTGGAGTTGTTATAATTGGAACATTCGTACCATCATCAATACCTTCAAAAGTTATTGTGTCTTCTGGATCATAGTTTATACCTGGTTTTGTAATATAAACATCACTTACAATTCCAACTATATTAGTTCCTATACCTACTGATGGATTCTCATTCAAACAATAACCAAATCCAGTTGACATAAGCACAGCTTGAACTATGACACCATCTTTTACAATTGCTCTGACTTCTGCACCAGATCCATTCCCAGTATTGTCAATGATAGTTATATTTGTATCGACTTCATTGTATCCACTACCACCATTTATAACTTCTACAGAAAATATTCTACGATCATTACCGATGATGGCAAGAAGTTCCGCACCTGTTCCAGACCCTATCACCTGAACTTCAGGTGGAATACAGATAGGATAGATGTATCCTGGCTTAGTTGGAACTATATCCTCCTGAGAGGTGGGATTATTATTTTTACGATTACACACATCAAATTGATCATTTCCAGCACCGAATAAAGATATCTGATCGATTGCTCTTTCAATTGAACCCATGCTTGATCCTGCTGAAACTGGTGAATCATTACCAAAAAATCCACTTATTCCAGAATCTATTCGAGTTCCAATGCCAGCAAGTGAATTTTTTATTCCTCCCAGTTTACCAACACTATCCATCAACTTACCATAATTATCTGGTGCTTTTAATGATGATCCGACATTTGATGCCCATTCTGTTGGTTGTGCACATTTCTCTGCGTTACATCCAATAAAATCAAATATTTTTTTTGCCAATCCACTTACACTTCTTAAAACATTAGTGACTGAACTTAATCCACCAACCAACCAGTTGAGTCCACTCATAACTGTTCCTAAAGCACCCTCTAAAAAGTCAAATACTTTTGCAAATATTCCTGCAGTAAATTGTTCGATAGCACATAACGCACCGTTCACAACTTTTCCAAGAAGATTTTGAAACATATTACTAATAAAGTCACTAATCTTTGGAAAGAGATTTTCAAATATACAATATATCAATCCCATTGCACCATCAAATCCTTTCTTTAATTTTTTAGCCTCAAAGAATGAATCAACTCCCTTTGCACTTGCCCTCAATGGGCCCAAAAGTTTTTTAAATTTTTTATTTAAATTCTTGAGAAGATTTTTCTTAACTGAATTTATGGTTCCTTTCATAATTCCAGATACCTGGCCAGTGACATATGCTAACTCTGCTTGCATATTGACAACTGAATTTGTCAGTGGGTCAATCCAACTATTACCAATGTTTTCTACACCTTGAAGTATTTGAATGAAATCTTGAATTGCCTGTGTGGTTTTTCCTATGACAGAATCGTTACATGGTGTCCAAGGTATATTTTTTTTAGTATTGTTCCCCTCTGCTCTATCTTGACTCGCAGATGCCAATAGTTTTCCATCTTTACCAGCAATTACTGGTATGTTTTCACCATCCTGTGTAACTGATCCACCATCAGGCCCACGAGCAGATGATCTCAAGTGTGCCTGAAATGGGACAAATCCACTACTACTTACACTGTCAATTTCTGTGTTCAGTATTTCATCCTTAACTTTATTAAACTTTGGGAACAATCCCATAATTACTGGTTGCTGTGCATCCTCTCCATCTAAAAAGAAACCCATACAAGTTTCACCACCAGCAAGAATCATATTCTCACCAAGACCTGCTTGACCAGATCCAGAATGAGTCGGTATCATTACATCTGCCCACGGTAAATCCTCATCAGGAAGTTCGATTCCTTTTGGATCAAAAGGATGGTATCCAATAATACGAACCTTAACTCGATTATGTTTGAATCCATCCCTTGAGGAGTAGGCATTTATATTCCTCCAAGATTTTGGAGGAGCAATCTGACCAATCCACCAATTGAATCCGTCCTTTCCTAAAAAATTTGTTTTACCTAAAGCAGAAAACTGATCAATCATTAGTCGTCATATACTAAACACTCTGGTTCATCAGGATGCATCTCACAGAATAATTCCAACACATTAGGATCGTGATGATCACCTGCTTCAATTTCGTCATGATGATGATCTGCATAAACTTCGAGTTCATGTAACTCTTCAAGCATATGTCTCTTCATTGGTTCAGAAGTAGTTGGATCGGCAAGAACTTCCTTGTCGTGTTCAATGTGTTCTTCTATGCTTTTCATTTTTTACCTCCATGTACAGTATGTACATTTATATTTATCCCTCTATTATACATCAAATTATATAAATCTATGTCTTCTCTGTCTATCTCTGTTAATCTCATATTTCTTTTTCACTTCAGTTGTTGGTGCTGAAGATGTTGGAGATGATTTTATCTGTGAATAACCATAAGAATCTCTTATTAAATTGAGTGCTGTGAAACTTGCATTTCCTTGTAAGTGATGATTTAATCTTGAAATTAAATAATTTCCACTTATTTGTTCATCAAACTGTGGCCCAGAGGATTCTCCATCTTTCAACTCTGGAAATATACAATTTATTATATCACCCACTTTTAAATTTATGTTACATGGAACTTGAATATCTATTGACTGAGAAAATAATGCATTATACCTTGATGCTGATTTTGCTTGGTATGCTTCATCTATACCTGAAGTCTCGAACCCATCAGTTCCAATTCCAAGTGTACCATGATCTGATACCCGAACAAAAAGTCTGCTTGTCAAATCTCTTAAATCATTAGGAACAGGAAGTTCATCACTATCATCATTGCCCAATTTATTTTCAGCTTTGCTTGGCAATTTATAATCGTATATGGATGCTTTATGAGATAATGCATCAAAGAAAATAGTTTTATTTGCAAATTGGCCAACAGATAATGCTTTACGGATATCATTCATTCGATTTACATGATAGTAATTTATCTTGAAATTTTCCCCAAAGTCGTACGGATTACCAATCGCACCTGTTCCTTGGTGGATATATGGGCCATGTATATCACTCCCTTGTTGTTTTGGATTTGAACTTCCCAAATACTCTCTGGTTTCAGATACTAAACCCTCTATACTTCTAAAATTAAATCCATCTCGATTTTCATAGAATAAAAATCCAGCAGTTCCGACTGCTTCTGCATCCGTTCCTTCACCAGAAACACCTTGTTGGGCACTTACAATTGATTTTGGACACAACCATTGAATAGTATGAAAAGGTTTTTTTGTATTACCAATAAAGGAATATGAATTTTTTGTCGGTTCAATTGTACCAATTCGATCAAGTGGCACTTTCATTGTGTTTTCTAATATATCACTAACATGTGTATCAATGGTTGCTGATTTATATCTTTTCATGCATCTTGAAGTTTCATTATAAAAATATTCTGCTGAAACTAATTTCAACATATAAGACATTGTAGTTGATGGTTGATTTATATTTTCTACTTTATAAACATATAACTCACCAGAACCCTCAGTAATTTTAGAACTAGAACCCCCTGAAGTTGAACCAAATTTAAAAGTTCCACTTGCAGTTTCAATCTCCATTGATACCATTTCACCACCACGAATTGGTAATCGACTTACAATATTATAAGTTGATACCATTTTTATATTCATAGTAATGGTTGGACTCATAATATTTTCAAAGTATTCGATGTATTCAATTTGGTTAGACAAGTCTACTGGTTTCCCTTCAGATCCAGACTGAATGATAATATAATTATATCTAAATGCTTGGGATGCTAAAGCCATTATTGATTCAGTTTTTGTAAAAGTATATTGTCACCTATATTTAATGGTTCAGAAGTAACAAAACTTATTTGTTCTCCACCTGTCTGAATTGGTATATTACTATCATCACTCATGTTAGTTTTCTGTTGATTCTGAGGAATCACTATGATATTATTACCGTTTTTATTTTGATCTATAATTACTTCATCTGTTGCTTGACTTTTTAATTCACGTATTTTCATGTTCCTTTGAGTTTGTTTTAACAACAATCTTTCGTCTGAGGGTACAGTATAGTATTCTTTTAAATTTTCGGGATTGTCTTTGTTGATGGTATTATGAATCGAGACATACAAATCATATAAGGCAGTTCCAAGATTATTTTTTAGATTAAACACTTGTTTACCTGATTGAATCGCATTAAAAACATCAAGACCAAAAAAGACAACTTTCGCAGCTGGATTGTTAACTGCTTTAGCAAGCATAGAAAATTTAGGGCCTTTATATGACATGCCAAGAAAACGATCCTTTGTTATCTTTGGATTTCCTCTCAATAATCTTCGAGTAAATTTAGCAAAAGGGCTTTTTTCTGGAAAATTTCTTTTTGAAAGAGTATCAGTAACTCTTCCTGATGGATCTCGATCAGTGGCACCCATGACACCTTCTCTTAAGTTTTTAAATCTTCTACTAATTGGTTTTTTACGATTCATTTCATATTTTTGACCCCTATAGAAATCATCTACATCTGGTGGTGGTGATGTTTTACTTGCAGCATCACGTAATGCGTCTACTTCTGGATCTAATCTTGCAAATTCTTCTAATAAACGTTTATTAGAAATTCTTTTAATATTTTTTAAAGCCTCAGGAGAAGTGGCATTTGGATCTTGTATGATATCTCCTGATAACGGATCTATCTTAAAACCAGGTTTTGGTCTGACTTTTCCTATACGAGTTCCACCAAAAAATTTTTGGAAACCCATCTTACCATAATTTTTGATAGGAGTGCGAGGGGCACTAATTTTTTTGGTTTGATCACCAACCTCACCAACTTTAACTAACTGTTTAGTTTTAGTTAAGTTTCTACTAAAACGTTTTTTTATCTTTCTTCCTTCTCTTAAGTCATCTGCTCTTCTTTCAGATTTACCTTTATTAATTTCTATTGCTTTTTTCTCTGATGCACTACGGCCTCTTGTTACACTAGTTCTTGTTCCTTTATCAAATTTTTCAAATAAGTCGGGTTCTGGTTTTTCAAATCCTTTTGCAGGATTTCCAAATCCCCTGATAGGTGAAGTTTTAATTCCAGGTTTATTTCTCCTTCCTATCGCAGCATAAAGATCAGTTCCTCTTTCTAATCCTTTTGCTGTTTCAAGGTCATCACCCTCTCCCTTACCACCACCAAGAAGTAGTGCACCAATACCTAAGATACCTAAACCAGTTGCTCCTGCACCTAAAATACTTTGTACTTTATTTTCTTTTGGTTCTGTAATCCCTTTTAATTCTTTTGTCTGATTCTTTATGAAATTTAGAAATTTTTTAAAATCAGATTTTTGCTGAAATTTTAAAGATGATACTGGTGATTTACCTTTAAATGGTTTTAATTTTTCCATAACTATACAACATTAAGACTTGATTTATTAATCGCTGCCACAAAATTATCAGGATCATAATTAGACCATATTGACATAGAAGGAGAAGCATCACCACTTCCAATATCATTTCTTGCAAGAGTTTGTGTATCATTATTTCCTCCCATGGGTAGTACTGACACGTTATTTCCACCCCCTCCAGAATTAGAACCCCTTCTAAATTTTCTTCGATCATTAAAGTCTTGTACTTTCCTTTCTACATTTTTCTTGGGAATTACAGGTGAGGTACTTTCTATTTGTTTTAAAAATTCTCCTCTTTTCTTTGGATCTAAAGCACCTAAAGGTGATGCAACCATTTCAAGATATTTTATTATATCTTGTGCCTGTTCGAATTGATTCTTATTTAAGTTTCCTTCCTTGATCTCTCTTTCATAAATTAATTTTGCTTTTGCAAGTTCTTCTCTATCATCAAAGTCTTTTAATATATCTTGAATCGTTTTAAGTTTCTCTGATGATGATAACTCTGAATAATTTTTACTACTAAAACTTGCTCGTTCTTCAGTAACTTGTTCTGCAAATTTTCCCATGACATCTAAGAATTTAGTACCAGGTATATTCCTTTCTCGGCCAAAAATCTTAAAGGGTGTTTTGAGAGGTTGTTGAATAGGAACTTTTCCAGTTTTTAGTTCAGTTATTCTATCATCTAATGCCTTTATGTTTTCATAATAGTTTGGATCAGTTGCTTTTGAATTATTTCGTTTGTAATTTTTTCTTTCCTCTTCTAAATCCTTAATTTCTTTGTTGGTTTCATCTATAACTGCATCCTGTGTTCCACCAGCTTTTTCAATTCTTAAATCTAATCTATTTTGACTTTTACTTCTAAGACTTTGGAATTCTTTAGACATTCTCCTGTCAATAATAAAGTCGGCAATAACTTTTTTAATATAAGATGTAAATCCTGCTGCTTTAGATTTAATTATTTCAAATATTCTACTTGCGATTTCACTTTTTTCAAAAAATTCAAAAATTTGTTTTCTAAACTTAAACAACAGAGCACCTATACCACCAAGAGCAACAAGTCCCAAAATTGTTTTAATAATACCAAAGAAAGGTAAAAAAGGAAGTGCTATTGCTCCGAAAGTAACTATCTTTCCTATAAATCCAAATACTCCTGAACCTGTCTTTACTGATTCTTTTAAATCTTTAGCAATAGCAAAAGTAGATACCATCGAATCTCGAATGGTCTTCATACTTTTTTCTAAGACTTTGTAAGTTTTTTTAGATCCAAAAAATTCAACATAGTTCATGCCGAATCTTTGCTCCTTTGTTACGTCTGGTGCTTTAGATATTGTATTTGTAGATCTTTGAACATTACGAACACCACTTCTTGCAGCAGAGACTAAACCTGTTGTTGCATTTCCTGTAATTCTTCTAGGTGTGATGGCTGGTCTGATCATTACTGTTGCATTTTTGAATTTTCTTCTTCAATATACTGGTTTAACAATCCAACATAGATGTCTCTCTCCCAAGGCATCATGTTTTCAATTTCAGTCAAAGAGTATTTATGGTGTTGTATCAGAGCAAAGTTAAGTTTGAAGTATGACTCAAGATCAATATGAGCCATAACTATCCGAAAAAACTCGATATACCCTCCAACGTAACATCACTTTCAACTTTTGTCTTTGGATTTGTAACCTTTATTGTATGAGATAACTTAGGCATAGTCTCAAAGAAAGTTTCTACTTGTTTGAATTGGTTTGAATTTAAAGTTTCTATCCAATCAGTCAGTTCTTTCTTTGTACAATCAGATGCTGCCCAAGACTCTTCCTCATTATAAACAACATCAATACAAGAACAAATAATTTCTAAAGAAGTATCAAATGACTGAGCATTTTGATCAGAGATATCAAAATTATTTTGAACAAACTGATTCAAAGATGGGTACTTCATTCTTAAAGTTAGATTTTGATCTAATTGAATATCACGATTATGTTTTTCGTCTTTTTCAACTTTGATTTCATCAATATAAATTTGAGTTTCAACTGTTGTCTCTCCATCATCAGGACAAGTTACAATCACATCCACAGATTCACCCACAGACTTACCACGTATATTCAAGAAAATATATTCAATATCAAATGTGGGAAGTTCTTCAACTTTAATTCCTCTTGTTTGAATACAATCTTTCAAAGTCGATTTAATCGCAGTTGAAATCTGTTTTGGATCCTGACTCTCTAAGGCAAGAATCAAAATCTTTTCCTCTCTTACAAGAAATGGTCTATATTTTATTTTTTTTCCCGTTGATGGTAAAACCAACTCATGAGTCGGGGTAGATATTTTTGGTAAAGGCATAATATTATATTCAGTATTGTATATAGCAAGGTTTTAGTAATTGTAATAACTACTACCACCGCCACCTGAAGATCCTCCTCCACCTGAACTAGTGTTTATCGTATGTGAGATGCTGGTAGAATTAGACACATTATTTGCAGCATCAGTAGCTGTTAAAATAAATGTATATGATCCATCAGGTAAGGAACTAGAGATGGTGATGGAGAATGCTCCACTAGAATTTGCAGTCGTACTAGCTAATTGTTGAGCTCCACTAAACAATTTAATCGTGCTATTTGCCTCTGCACTACCTGTAATAGTTGGAGTATTGTCAGATGAAGCAGTGATTACTGATCCAGTTGGTGCTGATGGTGGTGTTGTATCTTGTTGTTGTTGCTGTTGCTGTTGATTATTATCTTCTTGTTGTTGATTTTCTTGTTGACTTTGATCAACTGGAGTATCAATCTCTGTAGTAGTTGTCGTAGTACTATTAGGTAAACTCTCTGCAAGAGTATCGTATATTATAGCATGGGGATATGGAGAGTGTATCTCACCAACCATCTTTATACCTGTCTCAGGATGGATATGGGAGGGCCCAAAGTAAGGTTTACCACTCACATATCCTACTGGAATAGATGGTGAGGGACTACTGAAAGAAGCAGACATTTCTTTTCCAAGAACTCTTGGTCGAAGTGGATTTACCTGAGTTAATTGGTTAGTCTTTGCAAGTCTCTCTCGAACAGACTGTTGTGCGTTTCCATGTTTCTCAACTGTGTGTCTCAGGTAGGTAAAAGTAACTGTTACCTGTAAAAATGTGCTACCTTCATAAGACATTGCAACATCAGCAATGTTAACTGGGAATGTATCAATGAAATGATATGTCAACAATGGCATATTTTTAAATGTATTATTTCTATCATTTGGATTCTTTAAAAAGTCTCTTTCAAATTTAGTAATTGATATTTTTCTTCGATAGTCGTCTGGATACCTAAATCTTGAATATGTATTTCTCTCTTGATATGCATTTAACTGACTTCCTTCAGCACCGTCATATCTACCATTTGACTCATTATAAACTGGATTAATATAATTCATCCATTCTTCAAACATACGCAATACATTATAATCATTATCAATGTAAAAAGTTAAATCAAATTCATTATAGATTCTTCTTGATGCAAATCTCTCTGTCATTCCCTGACGACTTCCCATCTCCTCTGAAACATTAAAATTAGAACCTGGCAATGATGCGTTAGAGCATAAAAAATCATACTTTTGACTTGTAGATGTTGTCTCAGTAAACACCCCACAGTTTGTTAAGTATTCAAATAATCCTAAATTATCTCCCGATAAAGCTCTACGAACAAGATCCAACGATACCTTAAATTGAGTTGATATCGCAAGTTTTGAAAATATTGGACTAGCATTAGGCACACTTAAGTGTAAATCTTCTGATCTTATTGCCATCTAAATAGTTTTTAAATTGATCCTAATAATATATGTATGTCATATAAAGGAAAATATTACCCAAGATACCCAAAAAAGTATAAAGGGGATCCTCAAAATATTATTTATAGGTCTTTGTGGGAAAGAAAATTCATGAACTACTGCGATTTAAATGAAACAGTAAGTGAATGGCAGTCAGAAGAATTTTGGATTCCTTATCGTTCTCCAATTGACAATCGTATTCATCGGTACTTTCCAGACTTTTTTCTAAAGTATATTGATAAGAAAGGAAATAAAAGAACCATGGTTGTTGAAGTTAAACCAAAGAAAGAAACAAAGATGCCAAATGTGAATCCAAAGAAAAGAACAAAAGCATGGGCTCATTCTGTGAAAACCTATGCAGTTAATCAGGCAAAATGGAAAGCAGCACGAGAATTTTGTGCTGATCGTAACTTTGAATTTAAAATTATGACTGAAGATAATCTAGGTATCAAATGACTATCGGAGAAACAATAAGAGAAAAGGCACGAAGTTCTGTTGATCTGACTTCAGATTGGTATGCAAATGAATTGTACTCGGAATTATCCCAAGTAGCAGAAACTCGTTTACCTGAAGTCGGAGAGTTATGTTTCTTTTCATACTCTGCTGCTTTTCCAGAAAAATATCCATTCTATGATCGCAGACCACTTGTATACGTAATGGATTTTCAAGGAAATAAAATGCTTGGTGGTAATCTACACTATCTAAATCCAAGTTATCGTAGTGTAATTGCACAAAATTTGGTAAATACAGTAGGTTCCATCTTACCAAAAAAGACTCTACATCGTTATTTTATTGCTAATATGGGTGACACTTATATCATTCCACCTGACCCTGAAGAGTATAAAAGTATTGCAGAATTAGTAACTGAAAAGTTTTCTGATAAATATGGTCAGAAGACATCACCACAAAAGGCTTGGGATAGTAATTAAATGACAACATATAATATAGCTGGAGTCACATATAATCAGGACATGGTTCCTATTGGATTTGATGAGTCATATACTGGCCCAAAAAATGCATTAGTTGGAGAAATTGAGGCAGATACAGGTGTAAAATATGGAGTGTATGCAGATTACAACCAAGTAAATAACGAGGTTCAAGACTCTAATGGAAATGTAATTGCTAATAATATCTCAACTATCAATACTGGCACTGTTAATGTTGATTCAAGTGTGTTTAATGCTAATGATGTGCAAAAAGTGCAAAATGTAATGAAGACTGCAGAGGAATCAAATAATGTAAAACCAGCTGCCACTGGACTATCAAATATACCACCAGAAGAAGGATCAAATCCAGACTTTAATCCAGATTTTAAAAAACCAGTAGATCCTAGCACTTGGCCAAATGGAGGTCGTCTCCCTGAACTTAAATTTGGAGCAGTCGATCATATACTACAAAGATTAAGTCTTAGAAACTTAACATATCCACTTGATGCTGACTATGGTAATACTCAGGATTATATGTTAATAAATCAATTTACATATAAAGCACCTTCAGGAAATGTGCTTTTTCCTACAAATAGAGCAAAAGGATTTGATCAAGCTATTGATACATTTCAAACTGGTGTACCACAAGGTACAGCAAGACAAAAAGCAATTGGATTAGTCAAACTTCCAATGCCAAATAGTTTAGTAGATTCTAATAATGTCTCTTGGGGTACTGATAAACTCAATGCACTTACTGCTGCTGTTACCTCTGCAGCAATGGGAACGTCAGATCAATTATTAAGAGGAATACGAGATTTTGCACAAACTGGTGATTTTAGTAGAGAGGAAATACTGAACACACTTTTGGATGGAGGCAAGACATTGCTTAAAGGAGCAGGAAATGTGATTGGAGATGCAGGACGAGCATTAGACAAACTTGACGCTGCAGGAAATCCAAATTTAAACCTTTTAGGTCGAACATTAGTCGGATCTACATTATTAAATTTTCTACAATTTCAGGTATCTCCAGAGTCAATTTTAGCAAGAGGGCAAGGTGTTGTTCCAAATAATAATCTTGCTTTACTTTTTAATTCTCCAACACTTAGAGAGTTTAGTTTTTCTTGGAAAATGAGTCCTCGTAGTAAAGAGGAAGCAATCAGAGTTAATAATATACTTCGCTTCTTTAAACAGGGTATGGCACCCAAAAAAGGTATAACTAACAATAGTCGAAGTGGTGGTGGATCGTATTTTTTAGGAACACCGAATATTTTTGCTCTTAACTTTAAAACAGCAAGAACTAATAATAGTTTTTGGGAAATATTAGATCGTAATGATTCTGTTATGAGAATTAAGGATTGTGCTTGCACTGGTGCTGCAGTTAACTATACACCAGAAGGAATGTGGAGTGCGTATGAAAAAGGTCAACCAACCTCAGTTACACTGACACTCAGATTCTCAGAACTCGAACCAATATTTGATACAGATTATGATGATAACTACTTTAACTACGATCCAGGTAGAACCGATCTTCTTCCCGTACCAATGGATGCGGTGGGTTACTAATGGCATATTTTGAAGAACTACCAAACATATCTTATCCATCTTTATTACCTCAGAGTAATAAAATTGAAGATAGAATTGAAGTCAAAAATATTTTTAGAAGATCTAAATTAAGAAGTGATGTTGATCAAGCACTAACTGCTTTTAATTATTATTATATCAAAGACGATATGAGACCAGATATGGTTGCACAGGAACTGTATGATGATTCTGAATTAGATTGGGTTATATTGACGGTTAACAATATAATTAATGTGAGAGATCAATGGCCTTTGTCTCATAATGATTTGCATTCATACATGTTGGATAAGTATGAATCTGAAGAAGGTATAAGTAATGTGCATCATTATGAAACAAGACAAATATTAGATGAGTATAATCGTGTTTTAATTCCAGCTGGATTGAAAGTAGACAATAATTTTAGTTTTGAATATTCAAGAGTTAGTGGATCTAATCAAATACCAACAGTAATTAATTCGAGGCAAGTAGTAGCAGAAATCACAAACTACCAATATGAGACAAAAGTTAATGAAGAAAAAAGAAGAATCAAAATATTAAAACCACCATATCTATCCGCATTTATAAGTGACCATAGAGAGATTATGACATATGGAAGAACTTCAGAATACATATCTAAGAAATTAAAAGGAACATATAACTCAAGAGTATCTGGGGTATAAAAAAACCCACCGTCTAGAGCAAACGGTGGGTAAAAAACAAACCAACATTCAAAAGAAGGGCACTCTTTCTACGTAGAGATCTTTTGTACTCCCTTCTATTAATTAGGAATTAACTAATCGGGAGAAGTAACTTAAAGACTCATCATCTTCATCAGATGTTGCTTCTTCTACTGCTGCGACTTCTTTTACTGGTTCAGATGCTGCTGCTTGTTCAGCAAAGTAACCACGACCTTCATCTTCAGTTTCTAATTCTGAATCAGGAATTGGTGCTCTGACTGGCTTCTTGAGTCCAAGAACAGAATCTAAACGCTCCTTTAACTTCTCGTATGACTTGAAGTTCTTTGGATCTGTAAACTCATTTAAATCATATAAAGAGTTGTAGATCTTTTCTAACTTCGCATCATCATCAAAGAGTGCTTCTGCACTACCAAACTCTGACTTATCATAGTTCTGATAACCTTCGACTCTACGAATCTTTAACTTGAAGTTAGCACCTGCCCAGAAATCAAATGGATTGATTGGAGTTTCATCTGCAAACTCAGGCTTCATTGCTTCCATGATCTTATCAAAGATTTTCTTTCCATACTTGTATAGAAATACTTTACCTTCGTTCTCAGGATTAGCTGGATCACTTACAACATAGATGTTACTATAATAAGATAATCTTCTCTTCTGCTTACGAGCAA
>VTLG01016273.1_pt1 | contig 42357 bp, 53 predicted proteins | sample 4694571 | NCBI WGS metagenome assembly VTLG01 (sample SAMN12604809, study PRJNA352737) | marine metagenome | biome: ENVO:00000447; feature: ENVO:00000209|ENVO:00000569|ENVO:01000036; material: ENVO:00002151; isolation source: viral sequences binned using virsorter ...
GAGTCGGGTAATATGACTCTAGAGACTGCGGGTTCTCTTGACGGAGGTAGACGTGTCTTTGTACTAGCTAAGACAACATCTTCCTTTGAGCTCAAGGGAGGCGACAAAGTAGAATCATATCTATTTTGTTATCATCCGCATATCTGGGGCCAATCGCTCAAGATTATGTGGACACCGATTCGTGTTGTATGTCAGAACACGCTAATGCAAGCTCTCGGTAATAAAAATGCCGAGTTCCGTATGCCTCATATCCAGGCTTTTGATATGAATATGGCAGCGAAAGCTGAGTCTGCGTTAGGTTTATCTGATGTATGTCTCGAAAAGTTCGAGGAACAAGCAAATTTATTGAGCAGTACTGAATTTACTGATCAAGATTTGTGGAAATACTGGGTAATGTTATTCCAGCCCTCGCTTACGAATGAGTCTACGCTTGACCCTACGATGTTTAATAAGACGTTAGAAACACTTTCTGAAGTCTTATTAACTCAGCCGGGTGCTAACATGTCGAAAAATACTTGGTGGCAAGCATTAAATGCAGTCACATATTACATCGATCATGTATCTGGCAGGGACAGAGACGCAACCATGACATCAGTCTGGTTAGGCCAAAAAGGCGCATTGAAAAGACGTGCCCTTGACTCTGCCGTGCAATTCGCTCAGCAGTAGTCATAATTCCCGCTCCATATCTCATCAGAATGGGGCGGGTTTTATCTTTAGAATACCTATATATACCTATAATTAATCCGTTTACTATCAATTTATACATATTATAATAATCTTAACAAAAGGAGATCGTATGACAAAAAAAGAACCGCTCTACATGGTTATTGATGCTGGAATCACTCATTTACAGAAATTCGGTATCTATAATAAGCAAGAGCTTAAAGAAGCTAAAGAAAAACTCGATATCGATTATGAATTTATTTCCAGGACAGGTCATATTGCACACTGTTTCGCAGGTAAAGATATAATGTTTTCATATATCGACGAAGCTGAAGATCTAGAAGGTTGGCGTATGGAAAACGGTAAATGGGAATTACTATCAGATAAGTATATGAGTTCCCGCTTACTCGCGGAATAATAAATTAATCCGTTTACGATAATATATTTTTGTATAGTATATTATTAAGTCAGTTGACCCACAGGAGGTCGCTAATGTCGTGAGGCCGCTGATCAGTATATCCGACTTAGAACCACCTCCTGGAACCGGACCGAGCAATGAAGCTTGCACGATAATAATGAGTGTTAGCGGAACACCCGGTACAAAAGGGCGTCGTAATGGCATAGACCTACTCTATTGGCTTAGACCAGGAAGGAGTACCTAGCTGTAGGTGCTGAACAGTACAAGATCAACTACAGCCCGACGACGCCTGAACAGAAAGGTAAAATATGAATAGAAAAACAGCTATTAAAATTATTGAAGATGCTCTTAAATCTTATGTTGAAGTTTGCGTAAATGACGATTATAGAGCCGAAGTTCAGAATGAGCTTTCTGAGGCATTTAAAATTTTAAAAACAGAGCAAAAACATGAAATTAAAATATAAGCTATGTAATGGAGCCCCGAGGTTCGCAAAACGTATGGCCACAGATCGAGGTCTTTGCTTATGGCAACTTAATCAACAAATGAAAGGCACAGGATATAGAGTCCGTCGAGAATTCGGACAATATACTGTATCCGAGTTTATACTAGTAAGAGTATCAAACAAGATGCCGCCGGTCAGAAATCCAAGATTCCACACTAATGAATTACGTAAGTATACAAGTAAAGATGGATACTGTACATTTAGCTGGTGGAACAGAAGAATCAATCGAAAAATAAAGGATAACTACAAATGGAGTACACAATAGAATCAGGTCATAACAGAGACCTTATATTAACCTGTAAAGACCGAGATATGGTTATTGAACTAGTTAAACTATTAAATAAAGCAGGAAGTCCAAGATATACTTTCTGGTGTGAAATGATATCTGAAAATGGTGTGGTTCATAAGAATCATCCAGAATCTAAAAAAGTAAACGAAGAGATAAATAAATAATTATTCCGTTTACAATTATTTCATATATTATATATTTAATATGAGGTATGGACACAGGCATGGTAGTAATATCTTTAAGTCCTGAGTCTCCTTTCTGTTAAATAAGGAGGGTGATCTTTTCAACGTGCGGCGCCATTAATAAGCACCACTTGATCGTTTCACCCTCCGGAAGAGAGATTATGAGGAATACAAAGCAAAATTGGTTATACATATTCGTAGATCCTAATAAAGACTTAAATTCTATCCAACCACCACTTCCTAAACAAGCTAAACAAATAGCTAGTATCTTAAAAGAAAAAGCATCTTTAAAGAGACCTGAGCTATTAACTATTATGGAAGAAACTGTTAGAACAAAACAAAAAGGTGGTACTAATAGAATTCTAGCTTATTATCAAGGTCTATTGACTAGGTCTAATATAATAGAGCTCCGAAAAAACCCGGAGTAGAGAGGATGGAAATATGGCTAATGCCAGAGGAAAGGCGATTGACAATACTGATTTAAGTATTGACCAAGCCGAAGCTCGAGGTTTTATACATCGAGATTACATTGCACACTGTTTAAGGTGGACGCATGTTGCAAAATACTTGCATTTACGAAGCAGATTTGAGGTTGCTGATGTCATAGATATAGGTTGTGGTAAAGATATGCCACTAGCTAGAATGCTTATGACAAGTAGAATAGCACCAAGATCATATTTAGGTATTGAATATAATAAGTTTGAAATGCCTGAGATGTTTGCTAAGACTAAATTTAAACCAAATATTGCAACAGGAATAGATTTCACTGATATGAAAGAGATTCCATATGAGCAAAATTTACCAGGAGGTCTAAGTAAATTCAATTATAGCACGTGTTTCGAGGTTCTAGAACATGTGGAACCTGCTAAATGTATAGCTATACTAGATCATTTACCTAACTTCTTAAGACCTTGTTCTATATCATGGTTTTCAACTCCTTGTTATGATGAAAAAGTCGGAGCTGCAAAGAATCATGTTAATGAAATGACATATGAATGCTTTGGTTCTTTATTAGAAGAAATGGGATATAAGATACATAACCACTGGGGTACATTTGCATCTATTAAAGATTATAAAGATCGATTGACTACTCCTCAAGAAGAGATGTTTAAAGAGCTAAGAGAATATTATGATTCTAATTATCTATCAACTATCTTTGCTCCTTTATTTCCTGCATATTCAAGAAATTGCTTATGGGAAACAGAGTATGTGGGTAAATTAACTCTAGAAGAAAGACAATTTCCTGCTATTAAAACATTAGAAGGAGTTCTTGGTTCATCTGAGTACTGGAGAGAAATAACAAAATGTGTTGACTGTGTTGCTAAATCACAAAGAGCAATGAATGAGTAAATTTACTAATGACATAGATAAGTTCTTTACTAAGTATAAGATAGGCTACAAAGGTGGTCCTAGGAATCTTAAATATGAAATATCAACTGCTAGATACAGACATCAACTAGAGGAAACTCATGAATTAGGTGAAGCATTTAATAAAAATGATAAAGAAGGTGTATTAGATGCATTAGTAGATATTGTTTATATAGCTTTAGGTACTGCTCATTTAATGGGATTTGACTTTGATGAAGCATGGAAAAGAGTTCATAAAGCAAATATGAAAAAAGTAAGAATGAAAACTGAGAGATCACCTATTGATATTGTTAAGCCTATTGGCTGGAAACCACCAGACTTAAAGGATTTATGCAAATAATAGTTTTAGATGGCCCAGATGCCGTGGGCAAGACAACATTAGCTAATAAGATAATAGAAATGTATCCTAATACTAAATACCTTCATCTTACATATAGATTTAAAGATAAGATATTTGATTACCATACAGCTGCAATCAGATTAGCTAGTAAATGGGCAAAAACCCATAATGTTATAATTGATCGGTGGTGGCCAACAGAAGCTTGCTATGCAACAGTATATCGAGGTTCAAGTGATTGGCCACTCCAAGGGAGATTCCATGATCGTTTAGCATTAAAGTTTGGAGCAGTATATGTCATGTGTTTACCTGATCATACTACATTAAAAAGATTTGAGAGAATGAAACAAGAAAGAGATGAAATGTATGAAAGCATTGATGAGCTATGTAAAGTTTATTCTAAACTATTTCATGGAGATCATAGTCATAAAGACGGAGGTAATTATATAGACCAGTTAATAATAACTGGAGGTTTAAAGAATGTCCCACATTATTTTCCATATACTATAGAAGCTTGGGGACATAATATGGAATACTTTATAGAAGGTCTTATGAGGAATGCAGAGAGATATAGAGAAGCACAGTGGCCTGAAGCATTATCACCTGATGAAGATAATATATTAGGACATCGTGGATTAGCAAAGTATATGTTTGTAGGTGAACAAGTTAATCCCAAATATGCCAGAAGCCATTGGCCTTTCTTTGACTATGGGAATTGTAGTTTATATCTCACAGAAGCATTACATCAAATGTTTATTCCTGAGCATGAGATAGCATATACAAATGTATTAGATAAAAATGGAAATGATGATTTAAGATTTGTCCAAAAAGGATTTAATGAAGGACTCTTTATTATAGCAATGGGTAAGAAAGCACAATCAAAGCTAAAAGAATATCACATGAATCCAGATTGTGAAATAAATCACCCTCAATGGTATAAAAGATTTAATGGTAAAGGTCCAGGTAAACTTGTAGAAGATTTAAAAGGAGCGTTGTTATGAGTAATAGTGCAAATCAACAATGGATGTATACTGTAGAACAATTATTAAATTATGGATCAGTAAGAATTCCAAGACAAATGGAAACAATGGAAATATTAAATCACAGTACTAAAGTTGCTATGGACTATCCTATTGTGACTTATTTAGAAAGAGGACTAGGACATAAGTTTATGACTGCAGAAGCTTTATGGATATTGACTGGTAAAAATACAGTTAAAGACATATCACAGTACAGCAATATGATTTCTAAATTTTCAGATGACGGTTATTACTTCCATGGTGCTTATGGACCGAAGTTAGTAGATCAATTTACTTATATAGTTGATGAGTTAATACGTGATAGAGATACAAGACAAGCTGTTGCTAATATTTGGAGAGAGAATCCTCGTGTTAGTAAAGATATACCTTGCACTATCTCTTCTCAATGGATGATAAGAGATGATGAACTTCATTGCTTTGATACAATGAGGTCTAGTGATATATGGTTAGGTTGGCCGTATGATATATTTAACTTTACTATGATTAGTGGATTTCTAGCTTTACAATATAAGAAAAGAACTGGAGAAGAATTGTTGTTAGGAAACATATACTTAACAGCAGCTAGCCAGCATTTATATGCAATAAATAAAGAGCAAGCTCTAAAATGTGCTTGGGATAGAAAAAGTTTAGATTATAATCCTTTTGATATCTCAGCTTTCGATAGTCCAGATGACTTATTAGACTGGCTAAATGATAAAACAATAAAAGGTGATATTATAGGAGATATTCCATGCCCAAGGTGCGTCGTATAGGTGAAAGACCTACTAAACATGATTATTTCTTACGTATGGCAACTCTTGTTGCAACACGCGGAACATGTGCTCGTCGCGCTGTCGGTTGCGTTCTTGTTGATAATCATGGCTATGTGGCTGCCACTGGTTATAACGGAAATGGACGCGGACAGACCCATTGTATTGACAAACCTTGCGCAGGAGCTCATTATAAATCAGGAGAAGGATTAGACAAATGCGAAGCTATACATGCAGAACAAAATGCACTCTTACAATGCAAGAATACTCAGGAGCTTAAAGAATGTTATATTACTTTAAGTCCTTGTGTAATGTGTGTAAAGATGCTTTTGAACACTTCAGTCTCTCATATAATATTTATAGAAGAGTATGTAAATACAGACGCAGAAAGGATATGGAAAAATGCCGGTAGATTATGGACCCATGCAAATGCCCCTTTGGAAACCGGAGTCAAATTGGGCTCCACCAAAAGAGTTTCCAAACCTAGAAAACGCACGCTTATTATCTTTTGATTGTGAAACTTATGACCCAAATTTATTAACACATGGACCAGGAGGAGTTAGAAATGAAGGAAGACTTATTGGAGTATCAGTTGCAACAGACACGGGTTTTTCGGGATATTTTCCCTTCGGACATCAAGGTCAAGGTAACCTCGACCGTAACAGTGTCCTACGTTGGCTCAAAGATATCATGGAAACTTCTATACCGAAGGTTGGAGCGAACATTCTCTATGATTTGGAATGGCTTCGGACCTGCGGGATTTCGTGTCGTGGACCTCTCAACGATATCCAAATCGCAGAACCTCTTATTGACGAAGAACGGCAAGAAGGTTACTCTTTACAAGTCCTCTCAGAAAGATATCTAGGAAGAGGAAAAGACGAGTCTTTATTAGAGGCAGCTGCAGAAGCCTATGGCTTAAATCCTAAAAAGGATATGTGGAAATTACCTGCTCATTATGTAGGTCAGTATGCAGAGATAGATGCTGTTAATACATTAGAAGTATTTCAGAAACAATTACCTATACTAGAAGAAAAAGGTTTAATGAAGATATATGAATTAGAAAGAGACTTAATTCCTTTACTATTAGATATGAGATTTAAAGGAGTTAGAATTGATATAGATAAGGCTCATGAATTAAATAAACTAAACAAGAAGTTAGAGAATACTATCTTAAATAATCTAAGAGACTATTCTGGCTTTGCTGTTGAACCATGGAGTAATGATCAACTTGCAGAGGTTTGTGATAAGAATGGTATATGGTATCCTAGAACACAAGCCGGTAATCCTTCATTCACAGCTGATTTTATGTCTAACAATAAAGAAAAGTTCTTAAATAGAGTTGCTGAGTATAGGAAAGTAAATAAGATGAGAAGAGATTTTATAGAAAAAGTATGTCTTAATATGAATGTTAATGGAAGGATACATGCTCAGTTTCATCAATTAAGAAAAGATTCAGATGGCACGAGGTCCGGGAGATTTAGTTCAAGCAACCCTAACTTACAACAGATCCCTTCTAGAGATGAGCACTGGGGACCATTGATTAGATCTTTATTTATAGCAGAAGAGAAACAGCATTGGTATAGATTAGATTATAATCAGCAAGAACCTAGAATGTTAGTGCACTATGCAGTACTAAGAAATATTAAAGGAGCTGATGAAGCTCAAAAAGGATATAATAGTGAAGATGCAGATTTCCATACTATGGTTGCTAATATGGCTGGTATAGAAAGAAAGGTAGCTAAGACAATCAACTTAGGTATTATGTATGGTATGGGTACATTTAAACTAGGACAAATGTTAAATCTAAGTTTTGATGAAGCAAGAACTTTATTAGAAAAATATCATGAAAAAGTACCTTTTATAAGAGGACTTATGCATGAAGCTTCTCAAGCTGTGGTTTATAGAGGTGAGATTAAAACATTACTAGGGAGAAAAAGACATTTTGATTTCTGGGAACCTTCTGATTCTAGATTAAAATGGCCTAATAAAGAAATGCCATTAAGAAAGAAAGATGCTGCAACAACATGGAAAGGTAGACCTTTAAAAAGAGCATTTACTCATAAAGCTTTAAATGCCTTGATTCAAGGTTCGTCTGCAGATTTAACTAAGAAAGCTATGCTAGATCTATATACCGAATTAAAAATAGTACCTCATTTACAAGTTCACGATGAATTAGATTTATCATATAAAGGTAATATAAAAAGAGTAAAAGAGATTATGGAAAATTGTATTAAACTAGAGGTGCCACTTAAGGTATCCGTAGAAAAAGGTAAATCCTGGGGAGAAGTAAAATAATGTGGGTATTTACTAATCACGGATTTTATAGTATAGTTAAAGACTGGAATAGCGATGATCTTTGGGTCAGGTCTAGACAGAGGAATCATTTAGAAAGTTTATTTGATTCTAAAAGAATAGAATATTATAAAGAGAGGGACTATCAGTATCGTGTTAAGGCTAGCAAACAAGAAACTAAAGACTTATTTAGTCACTGGCCAGAAGACATTACTTACTCTAACTTTAAGGATTCAATTTATGATGGGTTACTCAAGTCTTGTGCCCATTCAGTTTGGAAAATTATACACAGTTGGCTAGATGAACGAAGCGGAGCTCTGGAAATTGTTAAAGAAGAACGTACCCGGTCACATGGTGCGAATAGAAAACCTGGTAGGAAGAGGCGTTCCAGACGTCCACGCGTGTCACAGAGGAAAAACACTGTGGTTAGAATTGAAGATTGGAAAAGGAAATAATGTACAATTTCAAAGTTCGCAAATCGCATTTTTTCATGAGGCTAAAAAACACAAAGCAATTGTTAAAGTACTTATGAGAAAGAATGATTTACTTTATTTAATAGATAGCAATGTAATTATTAATTCCGTTTACAAAGTTATTAAAGGTGATAGAGTGTCATTACAAATAAGTGAACTTTCTTCGGCGTTCATTTGGGGAGCACCGTGGAATTGGCGAGAGATTACGAAAAAAATATATAGTTAGGAGGACTTATGGCTGTAAGTAAAAGCGACTTAGCTGATTTACAAAAATTAGCTTTGGAAATAGAACGTGCTCAATTTTATCACAAGGAACTTGAGGATTCTCTTGAGGAAAGTAAGAAATATTTAAGAAGACTGCAAGAAGAAGACATGCCAGCTAAATTTGCTGAGATAGGTCTTGCATCAGTCAAATTAGAAAATGGAGATGAAATCTCTATTAAACAAATATACCGAGGACATATAAGTAAAGCTAAACAAGAAGAAGCATTTGGCTGGTTAAGAACTAATGGCCACGGAGATTTAATTAAGAATGAATTGAAAGTTGCATTTGGTAAAGGTGATGATGCCCAAGCTCTAAAGACAAGAAAGTTTTTAGAAGAAGGTGGTTATAGTTATACCGACAAGGAATCTGTGCACCCACAGTCCTTAGGTGCTTTTATCAAAGAACAAACAGAAAAGGGGCAAGCCCTACCTCATGATCTGTTGGGTGTTTATATAGGGGAAACAACTAAAATCAAGAGAGGTAAATAATGTCAGAAGAAAAAGCTGTCACTAAAAAGCCTAAGACAGAAGTAGCTAAAATAGATTTTGCTGCTGATGCAAATGCAGGCTTAGAATCAATGACTCGTGAAGATCTTGCGATACCATTTATTCAATTACTACAAAAAACAAGTCCTCAAGTTGAAGAAGTTGAAGGTGCCAAACCCGGTATGATTTATAATTCTGTATCTGGTAAATGTTTTGAGCAACTCGATGTCTTACCTTGTGGATATAAAAGGTCTTTCGTTGAATGGAAACCTAGAGAATCAGGAGGAGGTTATGTGACTGAGCATGCGCCATCTGATGCAATAGCTGGAAAACCAAGAAATGAAAGAGGTGAGGTATTACTAGATAATGGTAACATACTAGTAGAAACTGCTTATCAATTTATAATCTTTGCGGATGGTAAAGCATTAGAGCAAGCAGTTATAGCATTTAGTAGTACTCAACTTAAAAAAGCTAGACGCTGGAACAGTATCATGATGGGATTGAAAGTCCCAGGAGCTAATGGAGAAATGGTTACTCCTGCTTCTTTTAGTCATGCGTATACTCTTAAGTCCAAACAAGAAAAAAATGATAAAGGCTCATGGCATGGATGGGATATTAATATTAAAGGTCCTGTCGATAATATGACAGTTTATCAACTTGCTAAGACTTTTAGTAATTCAGTATCATCTAATGAGGTAAAAGTAAGTCCACCACAAAAAGAGGAACCAAAAGTAAGCAACGACTTTTAACGTGAAAGACCGGTTATGGAGAATGAATTTAGTTCTCTTTTCGCCGGTCTTGACCGTGCCCATGGTACGTACGAAATAAAAAACTCCCGTGCTGATGGTAAACTTACAGGCAAGGCCGTAACGATAAGAGAAAAAGTTACCTTAGAGAAATGGAAAGACCATTTAGCTGGTGTTAAAGGTCTTGGCATTATACCTATCAATGATAATAGTAAAGTAAAATTTGGTGCTATTGATGTAGACCAATATAAAGATTTTGATATTAAAAAATTAGCTAAGAAGCTAGCTAAGTTAAAGCTTCCTTTTGTACCAATCAGATCTAAATCTGGTGGTGCTCATTTATATTTATTTTGTAAGGAATGGATTCCTGCTTCTATTATGAAGTCTAAACTAGAAGAGTTATCTTCAGGACTAGGGTTCGGGGGCAGTGAAGTATTTCCTAAGCAAGTAGAAATTCTGGCAGAGAGAGGTGATGTAGGAGGTTGGTTAAATATGCCTTACTACAATATGAATAAGACAGAGAGATATGCTGTAGATAAGAATGGAGAACCTCTTAGCCCAGAGCAATTTTTAGAATTAGCAAGTGTTAGTATCATGTCCTTAAAGGAGGTAAAAGATTTAAGGATTAAAGCTAATTCTAATTTGGAGGAGGGTCCACCTTGTTTACAAATTTTGACTGAACAAGGATTTCCTGAGGGCACGAGGAACAATGGACTTTTTAATATGGCTGTCTATGCTCGCAAAGCGTTTCCAGATACGTGGAGAAATGAGGTAGAAAAGTATAATATTAAGTTCATGGACCCACCTCTAGCTAGTACTGAAGTTATTGAGGTGATAAAATCTGCTAATAAAAAGACTTATCAGTACACTTGTAGCCGGGCTCCGATTGCACCACATTGCAATTCATCTGTTTGTCGACTTCGTAAGCACGGAATTGGGAACGACGGACAGATGCCGGCGATACATTCTTTAACAAAATATGATACTTCACCACCTATTTGGTTTCTTGATATTGAAGGAAGTGGTAGAATAGAGCTTGACACGGATGATTTGCAGAACCAGAGACGGTTTCAAAAAAGGTGTATGGAAAAGCTAAACATGATGCCAGCAAAAATGAATGAGAATGCTTGGAATCAATTAATAAACCACCTCTTTGAAAACTTAAATGTTATAGCTGCACCTGAAGATGCAAGTTCAACTGGTCAATTGTTTGAATATATAGAAAGATTTTGTACTGGAAGGGCACAAGCATTAAGTAAAGATGAAATACTACTTGGAAAACCTTGGACGGAAGATGGCCGTCATTATTTCAGAGTTTCCGATCTTATGTCTTATTTTGATCGTCAGCATTTTAGAGATTTTAAAGTACATCAAGTCACGAGTATTCTCAAACAAAAGAAAGCAGAGCATCACTTCTTTAATGTTAAAGGTAAAGGAGTTAATGTTTGGAGTTTACCAGCGTTTCCTGAACAAGATTCAGGACATGATATACCAAAGGAAATAGAAGATGACCCAGAAGAAGTACCGTTTTAAAAGAAGAAAAGGAATGACAGAAGTAGATACTCATGCAAGAGTTGAGGTCACTTGGATTGATCCTTGTTCTGATGCGTCATGGCTATCAATAAAGGAGTTTACTGAAATGGAAGTAGCAACATGTAAGTCATCAGGTAGGATATACTCTAGAGATAAAGGGATTACTAGAATATATTCTGATTACAGTTTAGATGATAAAGGAAACATAGATACAGTTGGAAATGTGACTATTGTTCCTAATGTTTTAATCAAACATATAAAGGTGTATAAATGAGATTAACAAAACCAATGTTTCCTTTAATGCTTGTCGTAGATAATGATTTCAAGGACATAGATAATGAAGCTATTATTAAAGAGATTAGAACAAGCAAACCTTTATCTAATAATATACATGACAGCCGTAACGAAGACTTAGGTTTATCTCAGTATAAAAGCTGTAAACCTTTAATAGCTAAAGTGCACGGTATACTTAAAGAAATGGAGAAACAAATAACTTTAGAATGCGAAGAAATTTGGGCTCAAATATCTACTAAAGGAATGTCTACTCCTTTGCATACTCACTATAACGCAATGGATCCTAAAAGAGAAGGTTATTCATTTGTTTACTACCCACAAGCAGAGAAAGATCAGGGTAATTTAGTATTTGATTTAGAATACTCACAAAGAAGATATGACATGGATGTAGCTCCTGCAACTGGAATTTGTGTTATATTTCCTTTAAATATAAAACATTTTACAAGACGAAATACTACTGATAAAGAAAGGATTGCTGTCGCAGGTAATTTTGTAATTAAAGATGATTAAAAATTATTTAGGTGAGATCATTATAGGTCTCATAGGATTATTAGTGTTGTTTGATTTGTATATACAATATGCAAGATATACAACAAATTGGTGTGAAGCAGAGATAGAGATAATGAGATTAAGTATAGATCGTCTCATTGCAGTTCATGGAATAGATTTAAGTGAGTGATAATTTTAATATAATACTAGGACCACCAGGCACAGGTAAAACTACTAAACTATTACAGTTAGTTGAAGGACATCTTAATGAGGGTGTTTTACCTAATCATATAGGCTATCTTGCATTTACAAAGAAAGCTGCAAATGAAGCCGCGAACCGAGCTTTTATGAAATTTGATTATACTTCAGAAGACTTGCCTTATTTTAGAACCATACACAGTCTTTGTTTTAAAGCTTTAAATCTAAAAAGGACTGATGTGATGAGTAGAAATCATTATTCAGAATTAGGTGGAATGCTAGGTATGGAAGTATCAGGAGCCGCTTCTATGGCAGAAGGCCAGTTCTATGGTATGAACAGAGGAGATAAGTTATTCTTTTTAGAGAACCTATCTCGAGTACAAAAGAAATCTTTAAAAGAAGTTTATAATAGCCAGCAAGACGATGATATAAGCTGGTTTGAATTAGAACGATTCCAAAGAGCTTTAGTTAAATATAAACAAAAAAGAAAGATTATTGATTATACTGATATGCTTATACAAGCATTAGAGCTAAAGCAGTTTCCTAAATTAAGGATACTATTTGTTGATGAAGCCCAGGATTTATCTAAGATTCAGTGGGATATTATTAATGCAATGAAGCCGGAAGCTGAGACAGTATATATTGCTGGTGATGATGATCAGGCTATATATCGCTGGGCAGGAGCAGATGTCAGTTCTTTCATAGACCTAAAAGGTAATAATACTATATTGAATCAGTCATATAGAGTTCCTAAGTCTATATGGGACCTAGCTAACAAGCTAAATCTAAGGATTAGTTCTCGTAAGAGTAAAGCATTTAAACCCACTGATAAGACTGGGTCTATTAAATGGTATATGGATGCTGATGACGTAGATATAAGTAAAGGTAGTTGGTACCTATTAGCACGCAACGGATATATGCTTACTCAATTAGAAAATATATGTATAAAGAATGGATATCCCTATTTAATTGTAGGGAAAAGATCACCGCTAAACTCCGAGGTCTTAGATACTATTCGACTATGGACTCGGTTTTCAAAAGGAGAATCAATCCCCGGTAGCGGCTTAAAGTTAATCTATCGCTATATGGTGTCCCGCTGTCCGCGGGGCATTAATCCTGAAGAATATTATAGCATACAGGATACTGCTTTGAAACCAGGAATATGGCATGAGCGGTTAAATAAGATAGATATTAAGAAAAGAGAATATTACATTATGTTACTTAAACGGGGAGAGAAGTTTAATCAGGACCCGAGGATTAAGATTAGTACGATACATGGCGTTAAAGGAGGAGAGGCAGACAATGTCTTATTGCTAACAGATATAGCACCTAAGACTTATCGTGAAATGCATTCAACTCCGGATGATGAAATTAGGGTTTTTTACGTGGCTGTAACGCGGGCCAAGGAATCATTACATATTGTACAACCACATACAAATATGTATTTTGATCTCTAAGCGAATAAACCCGACTAACAGAGGTGAACGAGGATGGCGGATTTAGCACAAAAGAATACCTATATATACCCCTTTAAAACGGAACCTTTTGCACATCAGCGAAAAGTATGGGATATATCAAAAGATAAACAGGTTTATGCGCTGTTTATGGAAATGGGAACAGGTAAGTCTAAAGTAATATTAGATACAGCAGCATACTTATATGACAAAGAAAGGATAGATACTTTATTTATAGTTGCTCCTAAAGGTGCATATAGAAACTGGCACTTAAACGAGATACCTACACACCTTCCAGATCATATAGGATATAGGTATGCTATATGGTCACCTAATCCTAGGAAAAGAGAAAAGGTATTCCTTGATGATATATGTAGAGTAGATGATGATCTAAGAATAATCATAATGAATGTAGAAGCATTTAGTTCGCAAAGAGGAGTTAAATGGGCTGAGGATATAATTAAGAAATGTAATGCTCTTATGGTTGTAGATGAATCAACAACTATAAAAAACCCTGGGGCTAAAAGAACTAAGGCTTTAATTAAGATAGGTAGAAGAGCTAGATATAGAAGAATACTTACAGGTTCTCCAGTTACAAGAGACCCTCTAGATTTATATAGCCAATGCGACTTTTTAGATGAAACATTATTAGGGTTTTCTTCTTATTATACCTTTAGAAACAGATACGCGATAATGGTTAATATGAACCTAGGTAATAGATCTTTTAAAAAGGTTACAGGCTTTCAAAGAACAGACGAGCTTAATGCTAAATTAATGAACTTTAGTTATAGAGTTAAGAAAGATGACTGCTTAGATTTACCTAAGAAATCATATCAATATAGATATGTTGAGCTAACTACTGAGCAAAGGAAAGCATACAAGAATATGCAAGAGCTATGTTTAGCTTTCATAAAACAAAAAGTTATTACTGTTCCTAATAAGCTAGCTATGCTAGGTAAATTACATCAGATAGTTTGCGGGCATATTATAGATGAAGAAGAGCATGCTCATAAGATTAACAATAATAGAATGGATGTCCTTATGGAAGCATTAGAAGAGGTATCTGGTAAATGTATTATATGGGCTAACTATAAAGCTGATCTTAGAGCAATAAGTAAAGAAATAGCTACAGTCTACGGACCTGATTCTTTAGTTGAATACTGGGGAGATGTTACTGATAAAGATAGAAAAGAAAATATTATAAAGTTTACAGAAGGAGAAGCAAGATTCTTCATAGCTAATCCAGCAACAGGAGGATTCGGTTTAAATCTACAGGTAGCTAATACAGTTGTTTATTTCAGTAATGGATATAACCTTGAACACAGGCTACAGTCCGAGGATCGAGCTCATAGGATCGGTCAAACTAAGAATGTTAACTATATAGATTTAATTACTACCGGTACAGTAGACGAAAAAATAATAACATCACTAAAAAATAAATTAGATATAGCAACACAGATTATGGGAGATCAGTGGAGGGAATGGCTTCTTTAAACCAATTCGCTACATTAAAACCAGGACAATGAGGTTTAGCCGGTTCTACATCGCTGTGACCTATTACTTTACTATCAGGATATAATTTAAGTAGCATTATAATTGTATCTTTTAAAGCATTCCACTGTCTAATATCAAATTCTCTAGTACCAATTAAGCATATACCTACAGATCTACCATTAACTGCTCTTGCGTGAGCACCTGACATTTTTATATCGCGTCCTGCTTCTACTAAACCATTACGTCTAATAACAAAATGATAACCTATATCATCCCAGCCGTTATCTTCAACATGCCACCTTTTAATATCTGCTGCAGTTACATCTCTATCATCTGGTGTAGCTGCACAGTGTATTACTATATGATCAGTTTCTTTTCTTTCTCTCATGGTACTATCTTTTTAATTTTAAGACGACAAGAATCCGCGACACAATCTTCATAAAGTTCTGCTTTAACTTCTTTACATTGCATCTGTATTCCCTCCTGGTCTTGTCCAATGCTTCTTGAGACGATTCTCTTCTGCTCAAGACAGTCAACCATTCCAGCAGTTGGTACATATTCTATAACGTTTCCATTAACTATCATTAATATTGCAAATACGACATCAACCATAGTACTTCTTGCGTTTTTTCTTATCTTCTTTCTTTTTATAATTATTCATATTTTCCGTTCCCGTTAGCTCTTACTTTATCCTTTAAATCTTCTACAGCATCTTCCAGCTTAAGTATACGATCTTCAAAGAAATTTATAGTCAAATCTTGGCTACGATCTTTAGGTAAGTTTTTTATATCTTCTGCTAGCTGATTAAGTTGTTTACCTGTATATTCTATAAGCATGAATTGTTCTGCGTCTGCAGGCAATGATCCCATTTCGCCTCTTGGCCATTTAATTCTAAACTCAGTATTCTTTTCAAGGTCTGATTTCATCAGTTGAATTTCTGTTTCAACTTGATTAAGCCTTTCGACTATTCCAAAGTATCCCCAAACTCCTAAAGCTACTGCCGCGATAATCGAAATTAAATTACGTACAGGCATTGCCACGGAAGTATTTTCGCTTATTTTCATTTCTTCTTTTTCCTTTCCCTAGCTGCTTTAGATTGACATTTATATCCGCAATATTTCTTTTGTTTAACTTGTGCCTTATGTACTATAGGTATTTCTTTACCGCAAACAATGCAATCAGGCATTACTTTTTACCGAAAAACTTAGTTGCACCTTTTATACCAAATGACGCAGATACTATTACTCCTAGTGTATACTTATACCAATCTGGCGTCATAGCTAATGCTTGAAAACCTCTTTCAACATACTCTACTGTAAATGGAAGGAAGCAAAGCAACAGGGGTATTGAAAACAGGATAGTCAAATACTCGTCTTTCCACGAATCTTTACTACCCTTAATAGCTTCTACATCCCAGTCTAATTCACCAGCAATTTGTTTCTTTTTAATTTCTGTTTCTGCTTTTATAGCAGTTAGCTTTTGTTCTGCTTTTGCTTTCTTAGTATCTACAAAACCTTTGATCGCATCTCCAGCAACACCAAGCAATGGCTTTATTAACATTTGTAACATTTACTTCTCCTTATGTTATATAGCTGTTGTATCATGTTTTCCCAGAATTGTTAATGGCTAATATTTATCTGATTTCGTCTACTACAATTTTAGCTCTTTCTAAAAATTTCTTTATCATTCTATTTTCGGATTTAAGTTGCCTGTTCTTTTCTTTTAAATTACATATTTCAACAATGTATCCTTTACCACCGTAGATTTGTTCGTTAGTTACTTTCCAAATATCTACAGCATCCTCAACTTGTCTTTCTAATTCCTTTATATATTTCTCATCTGTGTCTACGATATCTAAACTGGTTACATATTTATATTTATGGCCCGTGAATCGTAGTCCCATTACGGCATTCTCCTGAAAATGACACTCCATTTATGTAGCCATTTAAGCCATGTTGTTTTGTCGTTTTCTTTTGTTTTCTTTTTTTCTTGCATACTGGTTATAGTGCCTATTCATTATTAAAACGTATGGTAATATCTTATTCCAATACTTAGGTTTATCAAATAAATTTAAGTCATTTTTAAGTTTATCCATAGGCAGATCTAAATAGCTATCCCAGTCTACAGCTAAAAACCATTTAGATCTTTTACCACGTAGATACCCTTCTATCACTAATCTTATAAATACATATGCAGGTGCCAGCATAATTTTATTCTTTAAAGATATACCTTTAGGATACTTTGACGGCTTAAATGTATTTCTTATAGCCATTAAAAAGCTAGCAAATAAAATTGTTGCATAACTTTTACGCCATTCTTTCGCTAAGTTAAATGACAAGACACATATTTCTCCTACTGGAGATGTATTATATCCATTTACAAAATGAATTAAATCATGCTCTAGCATTGTAGCTTCCGCATACTTATTAAATTTAGTATTTTTATTTCTTCCTTGTCTAAAAGGATTTAAACTTATAGAAAATAAGTCAATCATCTTATTATCATTTCCATACCATTTTTTAAACTCATGACCGAACGTTCCTTTTTGAAATTCTTGATTCGATACTTTTGTTAAAAAGGATACTTCTTCGTCATATATCTTTTTAGCTACAGGTAATTTATCGAAGTTTTTAATATGAACCTTAGTGTCTTTTTTATCAAGGGTATTAACAAATTTAAAGATTAATTCTATAGGTGGATCGGCGTCTGTTTGTAAATGTGTCGCGTATTCCCAAACAAATTTAGCCCTAAGCAAAAGCTCATTCATTACTTAAATACTTTAAAAATTTTTATTTGCTTCTCAGATAGATTTTTTATAGTAATATTTTCACTAGTAAGCTTTTTTACTGTAAACTCTTTGATTTCTTTTCCATTAACTTCACATAGCCCACCAAAATAAATATAGCAATCGTCTCCTTCTTTATTAGCCACAGTCATTGTATCATTAACATATTCGCCTTCAGTGTTTGGACCTAGACATATAATTTTTGTATTCCACTTTTCACCTTTATCAAAAATAAAACAAACTAGTTGAGTGCCTTCTTCAAGTATTTCTAATTTAGATTTATTAGTAGCTATTTCATAAACATTAGAAGGATTAGACCAGTCATGTTGATGATAGCCTTCTTGGTAAGTAAATGATAACTTTTCGCTGTCGTGCTCTATAACTGCAGATTCGTGTTCCGGGTCTCCAGAATTAAGTTGCTTGTATAAAGCAACATCTTCATCTGTAATATTATCTTCAGGATCAAAAGTCCAAGTTACTTTAATCTTTCCTTTTAACAGAGCATAGCTATTAATTCTTTTATTAAACTTTGGATATTCAGGATGATACTCCACACTTTCAAAATTAACTTGCTCATTAAATTTATCTCTTGATAAGTACTCACCTACAAAGCTACCAGTTGCAGTTGATACATTAAATTTGTTATCTACATTGTAAGGTTTCCAATATGAAATTGTATTTTTATATGCCATTATATCTCCTCTACTACAACTAAACCGATCTCAGCTTTGTTAATTGATAAGTCATGGAAACCTTCTTCACTAATATCATCTTCAATAGGTTCCATATCTTTTTTATTTATTTCTTCTTCCATAATTTTTCCTAGTTACTAAAAGTTATTGTAAACGTTCCGGCGACTCCGCAAATTTCGTCATCAGTAAATGAATACTGGTTGCCACCTAATGTGTTATTATAATAAATATCAGCTGTTAAATCTGATAAACCACCACCACTTCTTGTTACATTCCACCCAGTATCACTTGTATTGGTACCAAACGGAGTTTCTGTTGTATTTGTAGATCCAGTTCCAAATATAAGACGTGTTTCCGGATTGATATACGACTGTTCATCAAAATAATGGATAGTATAAGTTGTTCCATTAACAGTAATATCTGTATCTGAAGATGAACCTAAAATCGTTGTTCTGTAACCAAACCAAGGATATTTTCCAGTCTGTGATGCAAAAGTAAATGCAGTAACTAAATCATTAGCTGATGCTCCATACCACTCATTAAATGACATAGTAGCTCCTGAGCTTTTACTAATTAATCCTCTAATATCTGAGTCATTAATAGTACAGTTTGAGCCTGTACTGCCTCCTGCTTCGATGTGTATTTCGTTTAAAGATATTGCACCAGAGCTTTGAAGAGCCATTATTTAGACTCCTTTAATTCTTTAACCTCAGCCTTTAATTCTTTAATTGCCTCAATTAGATAGCCAACAATGTTACCATAAGCTACAGATTTATATTCTCCGTCTGTAACTAATTCAGGAGCAATCTTTTCAAGTTCTTGTGCGATAACACCAGAACCTTTTTTGTCATCTTTAGTAAATGAAACACCTCGCATTTGAGAAACTTTGTCTAAAGCATTGTCAATTGTTTTAATGTCTGACTTTAATCTTTCGTCTGAGTACGCTGTTACGTTGCCCGTAAATGTACCATTACCAGAAGAATCTATTACCAAAGCATTTGCAGCATTAGTAATAAAGGTCATTGAGTTTCCTGTATTATTGTAAATAATTGAGCCAATGTCATTATCTCCACTATCGCCAAAAGCTATTTTTCCAAAACCATCTGTTGCAGCAAGAAGCGACATCCCACAACCCTCACCGCTAGCTCCGTGTTCTATAATAAGTTGGTCGCAATGCCCATTAACACCAGCGCCACTATCACTTTCTTTAATATGTATTCCAATGCCTAAATCTTTTGGATTTATAACACCTAAAGTACCTGTTATATCTCCACCAGCTTTTGGTAAAGCATTAGTAGCTAAAGTTCCTTGAGCTGCAGTTGCATAATCTGCCGCAGCAAACGCTTTAACTTCTGCTAAATTAGTTACTTCAGAATCCATTAAAGCACCAGCAGCAGTTACATTTGTAGCATCTGTTACATCAGCACTAGCTTCAATAGCATCAAGTTTAGTTCCGTCAGTTTGTAAATCTCTTCCGTCAACAGTTCCAGAAACAATTATATTTCCAGTAACATCAAAATCTTTATTAACAGTCCATTTAGTTCCTGAATGTACATATTTTAATTCAGCACTTGCACCGTCTATTGTAATACCTGAACCGTCTGCAGCAGAGCTATCTGCAGCTCCACTTGCTAAAACTAGGTTTTTATCATCAACAGTCATTGTTGTTGAATTAATTGTAGTAGTAGTACCATTAACAGTTAAGTCACCACTTATAGTTAAGTTACCAGTAGTATTAATGTTTCCTGTTCCTGTAATATCATTTGAGTTTAAATCTAAATCTCCACCAAGTTGAGGAGTAGCATCTCCAGCTAAACTTGATATTCCACCAGCTACTATAGATTGCCAACTAGATCCGTCATAATAACCGAATGTAGCTGCTGATGTATTGAATGCTAAATCACCTGCATCATTACTTGAAGCTGGATAAGAAGAACCAACTCTATATCTTTCTCCAAAGCTATTTACTCCAGATAAGTTACCAGCAACAGTATTTACGTTAGCAATAGAACCGCCTACGTTATTTACATTTGTAATTGCTCCTGCAACTGTATTTACATTTGTGGCATTTCCTGCGACAGAAGTTACATTAGAAGCTATTCCTGCAACTGAGGTCACATTAGAAGATATACCTGCAACCGTACCGATATCTGTTGCGTCTCCTGCAACTGAGGTCACATTAGAAGATATACCTGCGACTGTAGTAATATTAGAAGCTATACCAGCAAGTGTAGCTTGATTTGTAACATTAGCAGAAGTACCTAATAATGCCATATCAGCAACAGCATCAGCAGTACCAAGTCTTCCAATCTCTGTAGCTTTACCGGCAACTGCTCCAATATCTGTTGCATCTCCTGCGACTGCTGTTACATTGCTAGCTATTCCTGCAACTGTTGTAACATTACTAGCTATTCCTGCAACTGTAGTTATATTAGAATCTATTCCTGCAACTGTATTAATATTAGTTGAGTTAGAGTTATTTGTATTTATTGCTGAAATATTACTTGCAACTGTATTTACATTTGATATACTGCCGCCGACACTATTAACATTACTTATAGCTCCTGCAACTGTTCCTATATCAGAACCGTCAGCTGCGACTGTTGTAACATTAGAAGCAATACCTGATACTGTAGTCACATCAGAAGAAATACCGGCAATTGTTTCAATATCTACAGTTGATTGAGTTTCAAATCCATTTCCAGCTGCATTTACTTTAATAACCTTATTTGCTGCTAGTTCAGGAATATCAGGTTCAGATCTTGTAGCTGTTGATTTTTTAAATTTAAGAGCTCGTGTTAACTCTTCATCATGTTGTTGCAACTTTAATTCTATCTTATCAAGAGCAGTTTCAATGCTAGTTGCTGAGAAAGCATCACCGCTAGTAATATCGACTGTTTGAGATAAGTCCATTACTCTAGTAATAAATACTTTATGAGTAGACGGAAGGTTATTATTTAAGGTAACTGTAGCACTATTATTATCTCCTGCTACACTAACAGCATAGTCGTAAGTACCGCCACCACCCTGTGTTTGTAAAGTTTCTGCTCCAGTAGCAATAACAACAGTATAAACTTTTAGGTCTGTTGCTGCTAATACTTTATAAGGATAGGAATAGGCTGTAGTACTGCCGTTTCCGGTATATTCTTTATAGCTTACTTGCGCTGATACGGTCATTTAAATACTTCACTTCCCATATTCGTTAAAATTTCAGGTAGGTTCATTGTACCTCCCTTCTTTATAACACGACTAGGTTTAATATAAAACTCTTGATTGTAGTCTTTTTTCATCCTTTTTTCCATTCTTTGTAAGTATCCAGGATTAGACCATTCGGATAAATTGTATAGTATTAAGTAATCTAGAGCCATTCTTAAGTAGAATAAGTTAATAAACGGAGTATTACCTTGAACCCATTTAGCAGTTGTAGGGAACGGGTCCTCACCTTGAATTGTCTTATTCCATATTTTTTGCAGCTGATTAAATTGACCAAAAGTCGGGCCTGCAATCGTATCTAAAAAACTTCCGCCATATTTATTTACTTGACCAAATAAGAAATCTCCATATAAACCTAGTCCTCCTCCTTGACTCATTGCTGCGGCTATAATCTTAACATTATGTTTATAATCGCCTGTTAATTTTCTTGGAGATCTACCTCTTATTATATCTTTTAAGTACATAGCCAGGTATCCCATAACACTAGTAGCTACAATTAAATGAGCAAGACCTACAACAGATTTACCTTGAGTTAAAGCTTCTCTTAAATTTTTAGCTCCATATCCGTAAGCTTCACGAGCTACACCTTTTCTAACAACTGTTAATGGGAATGACTTAAATTGCCAGAAAAATCTTAATGAAGTACCCATGGCATCTCCGTCTTGAGTTCCAACATTCATTATTGCTCGTTCAACGGCTCCCGGCATAGGAGTAGCAAAATCAGCTCTGTCAGTATAGTATGCTCTTAATCTTGTTTCAAGATCATCTCTATATCTTTCAATTTTACTTTTACTAACTTTTTTAACACCTTCTTTTTTCATTATATATTGTCGTATAGCACTATCTGTTATAGAATCTCTATCAGTAATTATAAATTTCTTACCTTCTTCTTGTATAAAGCTATATTTTCTATAGATGTCCCATTCCGCATCTTCAATCTCAAATTTTCTAAGAATTCTTTGTAATGCTGGATCAAGCTTTCCAAATGTTAAATGAGCATTATTACCTAAATTATTAGCCATCATAAAAGTTGAACCAACTCTATGAGAATCAGTCCACCAACTTAAGGCATTCATTTTAAAGAAAACTTGTTGAGCTTTAGAAAAATGACCGATAGCTAAGTCATTCGCACTAAATCTAGATATAGAGTTACCTATCATACCATCGAAACCAACACCAAGTGCAAGAGCTATTTCACGTCTTTGGCCCCCCACTTTACCTCTACCTTTAAAAATATTTTCAAATGCTGTGCTCCAAGCATCAAAATAACCCATACCGTGATACCTTAGTTCTGCTACAGCATTAGGTATATCTGTAAGTGATGATACAGTAGCCACACCTAATTTTGACATATTTTGTACATTTCTTACAGTTTGAGAGTATTGAGCTACAGACATATTTCCAGGTATTCTAGTAGTCCCATCGACCTCGTTAAATATATACTTAGTCATACCTTTTAATTCTACTGCCCCAGATGCATTAAAGTTAGCTCTTTTTTCTAAAGATTTCATAGCTTCTAAATCGCCTTCTTTTTTAGCTTTTTTATAAAGCTGGCCTATTTTTTTAAGTAACATATTTTTAGGGTTAGTACCTAATCTTTGAAGTAAAGCAATATCTCTTCCTGCAAATTCTAAGCTTAATATAATATTTTCTCTAATGTTTCTACTACCAAACTCTGAGTTATATTTAATAAAACTTTCAGCATCTTTAAAATGTAAGCTTCTATGAGCAGTACTCATTCTTTTAGCTAAGTTACCAGGTCCTGAGAAGCCTTGAGCAATGTCGTCTGCTTGATCAAGTTTATGTTTAAAGTGAGTACCACTCTGTAAACTAAGCCAAACAGACTTCCAAAATTGTTCTACTTCTCCTTCAAGGACTCCTAGCTGAGTATATACTCTTTCATGATCTATAGTTTCATCTATCATTTTTCGCCAAGTATCATAACCAGCTCTTCTTATTTTAATAGGATTATGAGATTGCCTCATAATGTACCCTGGTAACTTTCTTATCCAGCTTCCATGTCTATTTAAGTTCTCTATAACATCACTTTGAAGTTGATTTATAATTTTAGCAATCTTTTCTGCACTTTTATTTCCTGTAATACCAGGGTTTCCTCCTGGTTTTATTTGATATAGCTCTTTTACAATAGCTGAATCAATAGCACCACTTGTAAATTCTTCCATTAAATCATTATCTTCTAACGCTTTAATAAGACTAGTTTGATATTTTTGAGAAATAGCTTTTCCCCACGAGTCTACAGATAATGAAGAACCTTTTTCTAGGCCAGAATGACCACCTAAAAATACATTAATACCCATACCTTTATCATTAAACCCTTTTAAATATTCATCAAGTTTTCTTTCAGCTTGTAAGTTTAAAAGCTTTGATCTTTGTTCTACTGCTATTTTTATTTGCTCAGCATCAGAAGTTTCATGTAGCCATTTGTTTATGCTTTCTTCAAGTTCTTGATCTTTAAGCTTTAACTTTTGAGCTTCAACTTGTTTACCTAGACTAGCGACAATTTCCTGCTTATCAGCAGTTTTCATGTCTTTAAACCTGCTGTCTGAAAGTAACACTGATATGCAATCGTCGTATTTAGCCATTATGCTTTACCTATTATACATGATTTTACTGCTTTGTAAGCTTGTTTAACTAATTCAAACTTTGTAACTGCTTCAGCGGTTTCTTCTTTAATTTTTCCAAGAGAACCTGCATACATGCTATCGAATCCAATTTCTTCTGTTAGATCTTCTACCATATCAGCTACTTCACGTTGCGCATCTCTTAGCTCTTTAGATATTGGATTTGCTTCTATTTTTAAGGCTTCTTCTCTTGAATTAAGCTTCATCATACTTGGTTCAAGGACCTCGCCATGGGTTAATGTACTTGACTTGTTTTCGTAAGAACCTAAAACAGCGTTCTTAACCTCACGAGTTCCCATTGGTGGGATTATATCTTTAGGTTTTAATTCTAGTTCTAATAAATATTTTTTCGACCAGCCATGAGCTCCGTCACGGTGAAAAGCTCTTACTATATACTGCATACCAGCAGGCAATATTAATTCTTGCTCACTCGCAAAATTCCCTATTTTACCAAGGAATATTACGTTTGATCCTTTAGGAACCCTTATAACTACATTTACGTCATGGGTTGAAGCTGAATACTTAAGTCCAGTTAAAGAACCATTCATATATGAAGGCGTTGTTATAGTCATTCCTGGTTTAATATTTTCTAATTTCATACCTCTTGTTATTATTTCATCTATCCTTTTTGAAGAATTAAAAACAAAATTCATATCTATTTTTATTTTTTTTAATGCTGAATCTAAATGGTTAACTCTTTTCTGTATATCTCTCCAAATTTCTAAATGCCAGTCGGGCTTTTCTAATAAAGCTTTTTCTTTTCCTGTCAGCTGATTCATTTTAAATATGTGTGTTCTCTCAGAGAACTTACTCCACAATCTTATTGCATTTCGTTCTTCTTTAGTTAATACTTTTGCATACTTGTCAACTTGCTTATTAATGTAAGCAAAAGCAGCTTCATCAGAATAAAATCTTTTAAATATAACATCAGATTCTTTCCATTGATGAAAAGATTTTTGAGCAATATCTGCAGCATCATAGCCAACGCCTATTGTATTTCTTATTTTACTTTGTGTCCAGCCTGCAGGATATCTATCTAAATCTTGCATCCAGGAAGACCATTTTCCATATGTTAACTGCATCCTTCTTTCTTTAAGCATAGCTGTAAGTTGACTAGCTTGCTCAATAGGTAAACCAGCTTTTATATACATACTCTGAACTATTTGGTCAATAGCATCATCAGGTAAAGCAAATAATTTTTGAAGACCTATCTGTATGTGATGAGGTTTTAACTTAGTTGCTATTGCTTTAGCTGCAGCACTTTGACCAGGAAACTCTTTAACTGTTAAATCAATTAAATCCTCCCATATTGTTTTAGGAGTAAAATCTTTTAAAGGTTTTGCTTCTCCTTGTGCTCTATAAAATAATGAACCTCCGTGATCAATAACATTATAACGTCCTGCTCCGTCTTGTATAATATTTCCAGGTGCTTTCCAATCTCTAGACTGTAGCCAAGCTAATATAACAAGATCTGAAAGTATTTCATTTTCTCCAGCTGTTGGCTGCTTTCCTATTTTAATAAGAGGGATAGGTTTCCCTTCTTTCCATTTAGAAGCAATACCTAATAATACTCCATTTTTCATATAAGGTTTTACAGTAGGACCTCTTCCTGTCATTTCTTTATATAAAATTCCAGCAGCTAGTTCATTAGCTGTAGCTTCCTTACTTTTTGGAGTTTTTATATACCATGTACTACCATCAGACATTTGAGCTTTAAATCCTGGGTTGCTTCCTAATTGGCTATTTTCTTCTCTAACCACAATGTTAATATCGTCAATTGGCGTTGTAGGGTATTTATCTATATTTATAGGTGGCTCATCAAAATCACCTACTGTCTTACTTACTCTAGCTTCATTAGTTACTTTGCCAGCTAGATAGTCCCAGTCTTCTAATAAAATTTTATTTGTTTCTTTTTGGCTTAAATCACTGCCTCCAGCTATTTTTGCGCTATCTGGTAGACCTGCCAAAATCTCAAATTCTTTTCTAAGGTTCCATTCATGAACATTAGTACCCATGATTATTTGGCCTTTATATTTATTTGAAGCAATTTTATGAACAGCCCTAATCATAACATCTGCCCTAATAGGAACATCATCAATCATATGAGCTTGAGCTAATTGAAATGCAGCTTTATGACGATCTGCAGGAATCTGATTAATCCATTGATTAGTCTTACCTCCAACAAAATGTAACCCTCCAGAAAATGCTGTGCCTGCTGCAATATTAAGCATTGAATGATACAAGTTATAATCTGCTTGCTCATAGTTCTTAGCGATTGCTATAGGGATTTCAGTAAGTCCTGTAAACATTAAGCCTTGATAAGCCCCTTTTTCTAGCATTGATAATCCATATCCTATTTTTGCAGCTCTAGCTATTTGAAATGTAGCTGAATAACCAAATGTAGCAAATGCAGCTACTAAGTTTAAAGGGTCTCCTAGTAAAGCTGAACCCATAAGGTTAACATAACCTCTAGCTGTTGACCAGCCTTCAGAAGTATTCCAAACATGCTGGAATTCCATTTCTTTTATTTTTCTCTTATGTAAAATTTGAGCTTCAGCAATAGTCATATCCCTATCGAAACTTAAACGACCATCAAGTCCATATTGCTTATTTGCTTCTTCAGCTGTAATTATCTCTCCTGATCTTTCTTCTTCTTTACCTGTTTGCCAATTATAATAACTTGATTGAAAAAGAACGTCATCTTCATTTAAACCGGATAGCATACCGCCACTAGCATTATACTGAGTTCCTATCCTGTTAAATGCAGCTTCACTTTCTGCTAATCTTTGTTTATTTGAGTCGGGATCAAAATGTCCTACAGTATAATTATATATATCAGACCAATCCATAAGTCTAAATGTAGCACCTTCTCTCCAGGCAAGTTCTCCTATTGTATCGGAATCATATCTATAATAATCACGTCCTTGGCTATACACTTGATTAGTGTTGTACTTTGGCTCTTGAAATCTAATACCCATTAGTTAAAATCCAAATCTATGCTTTCTACAAATTTTTCAGGATCGTATTTGTCATACTCTTGCGCCATCATTGGTCCACTAAGAGCTATCTCTCTTTCAAATGCATCTGCATATTTATCCATTAAATATTGAACATCATCCCAAGATAATAAAATGTCTACTGTTTCTCCGTCTTGTATAATTTTAACTGGCGCTTGTCCTACTTCAGGAATATTGTAGATTAGCTTTAATCCGTCTTCTGCATTAATAAAGTTTACATTTTTTGTTAAATCTACTTTTCCTTCTTCTATCATTTTATTTGCAATTATATTAACATTATCATCTTTACTCTGGATAGGCTTAAGGTCTAGTCCTTCTACAAAATCTACAGTAAATGATTGAAGCATTTTTTCGACAGTATCTAAGTCGGCAGGTTTTTTCATACTGTCATCTGTATCAGTTATTAAAGGCATAGCAATATTAGGAACAACAAAGTTATCAGATATCTGATAGTGGTTTCCTATATATAAATTAAAAGCTTTTTCTACTGCATTAGCTTCACTAAGCTCCTGATCTTGTTTCATGAATATGGCAGCACTATGCATTATTGATCTATTTAATTCTTGATTTAATTGTATATTTTGAGTATTGTTAGAAACTGTAGCTTTATCCCAAGGTCCCATTAAATCGGTAACTTCTGCTTCTATACTTTTTGAAGTAACTCCTGAGTCTTCAGCTTGAGTTAATTTACTATAATCTATCGGAATCATAGCATGCTCATATATTAAAGCAAAATCTTTTGTATCCCAATAATGTAAGGTTGTTAGTATTTTTTCAGGGACAGTTCCTTCTTTTCTTAAATCTGTTATTAAGCCGTCAAAATGTCTACCATAATCTGTTTCTAATTTTGCCCATAAAGCTTGAGCTTCTCCAGCAGTAGCTACTTCCTTTATCATTTGAGTAGTAGCATACAGCATTCCTTTAGACATATAACTAATGTCATCACCTTTAATGCCCATATCTTTTTGAATATTTACAATAGTATCTAAACCTTTTTGGAATTCAATTTGAGCATTTGCTATCTCGTCTTCTGTTGAATTATTATCTATATTATCAAGTGCTTTAAGCTGCTCATTTATCTTAGGTCTATATTCTTGAACAAACGCGTATATATCATTATGAACTAATTGATTAATCCTGTTTTGTTCTTTTAAAAGATGGTCTTTTATTTTTTTACCCTCAACTGTGTCTGGATACTGGTCAATATAATTAGACATTTCTCCAAATGGCAAGTCAACCATAGCAGATACGGCATTATATTTTTTGACATTTAATTCTACAGCTTCATTATATTCAGCTCCAGATACGCCAAATCTTTCAAATTCTCCAGGTGAAAGTATAGTTTTTACTTCTCCTGTTTCTAAAGCACTATTTAAATTTTCTTCTATCTCCTTGTTAAAATAAAACCTATCGTCAGCAGTAATTTGATTTAACTTATTATCTATCTTTTTCATAGTTGTCGCAAGTGTATCAGAATCAAGAGTATTTATTATCTCTTTACCTAAAGGAGTCTCTTGCTGTATTTCTGCTCTTATTTGCTCTAATGCAACATGATCTTCTTTTATTATAGCAGTATCTATTGCTCTTTTTATAATTTGATTTTTAGCAGTATCTTTTAAACCTGGAATATCTACTGCAGCAAATTGATCAGCAAATTGCTCTGTAAATAAGTTATCAAGACCGGTTGTAATAGAATCAAAAAGAGTAGATAAATCTTGCCCAGCTAAATTTGCCAAGCTATCAACTGCACCTTCAAATTGATTAGTTGTATTTTTAACTCTCATACTTCCTTCAACTGCAGAAGCGTCGGCAAAGACATTAGACATTATTCTATTTGAAGTTTCTCTCCATGCTTGCTCTGCTCTTTTATTAGGAGCATTACTTAATATTTCTTCTTTTCTTTTATCAAAGTAATCTAGCACATGTGTAGTAAATTCTTCTCCTGATGGGTCGTCCCATTGCAAGGTTTGCTCGTCAATATAGTCAGCCATTTCCATTTGTAATTCAGCTGTACTTTGTGTCATCCAAGCATTTGCTTCATTTACTTCACTTTGTTCATGAAGCCTCTTCATACCTTTTCCAAGATTTACAATACCTTTTCCAATTTCTCCAAGGCCATAATTTGAAGCAATTCTAATTTCAGAATCAGTTAAACCTCTTGTTGGTGTTCCTGAAACCTCAACAGGTCTAAATTCGTCTTCGTATGTAGGAATCTTAACCATTATAGAAATATCGAAGCCCCTGTTAATAATGTACCAACAGCTGAACTTTTTCCATATTCATAAGCTGCGCTACCTTTCATTCTTGATTCTGCTGCTTCTATCTTATAACCTCTTTTTTGCATTTCATTATTATATTCTAAAGCAACAATATCTCCAGCAGCATTCATAGCTAGTTCTTCTAGCATATCCATAGGTGTACCATATAAACTAACACCCGATTTTGCTAGAGAAGCAAACATCTTTCCTTCTAGCTTACGTTGCCGCTGTCTCAGTTTTATCTTGTCATATTCTACTTTTTGATCAGCTATAACTTGGTTTTGCTCTTGAACTTTAGCATTATACTCATACATCTGCTTTTGAGCTTTACCTTGATCGTAAGCTGCTTTAGCTTGTACTACTGTTCCTACTGCGACTGCTACGGTTGCTGCTATTTTCCACCAAGCCATTAGTATTTCCTTGCCATTATTAAATAGTTCTCCTTATTAGGCCCAAAATCATGCAGTTCTGCTTCTATATGAAAGCCAAGAAATTTAGCAAATCGCTCTGCATCATCCCAAGACTTTAAAACGTAGCAATGAACTCTATGCAGCTTCATTTGATCCGCTCCAAGTTTTAAATAATATCTTATATCTTTTATACATCGTATTTTATTCTTTTTAAACTCCGGAGATAAAAACATATATGCTTCTCCTACTCCGTTCCACATTTTATTTATACCACAAACTCCTAATATTTTATTAGGAGCCTCAAACCAAGACCAGCAGAATCCTGAAGTTTTCCAGTACTGCAAGATAGCATCCCAGCTATCTCCATAATGGTCTTTCATCTGTGCCTCAGGCCCCTGTAATTCTAAAAAGTCAAAATGCCACGTTTCAAACGGAACAACTATCATGAATAGCTTGACATTTGTATCAATAAAGCATTAATAGTTGCTGCCCGAGGGGTATCAGATAAAACATATATTGAATTAGCTCGATCATAAGTCGCAGCTAATTTTATTTCGTAATCACCAGTTTGAGGTCCTATAGGAGTACCATATGTTAAATCACTGGTCTTTTGTATTAATAACTCATCTAAGTTTGAAGAACTTGGACCTGCTTTTATTCCTAGTGTTTCAAATAATCTAAATATTACTTTGTCAATTCTTGTAACTTTACCTTGAGCTGTTCCATACTGTTGTCTTGGCTCTATATTTAATGTTTCTACTACTCCGTCATATCCTAATCCTATGTGACATTTTGTTGTAGAATTATCTAATGTTATTGCTCCTGAAGATACAGTTTTATCAGCTTCTACAGCTCCATTATTTAATACCTTAACTGTTTGACCTTCTAAATGATCTAGTCCAGAAATACTAGTAGCAGCTCCTCCGCTATATGTTAATCCACAATCAACAAAGTATTGATCATCTTTAGTATGTCCTGATAACTCTCTGTAGTTTTCTTCCATAAATTCTACTGTTTGAACAGTAGCACCATCAATAGTTCTTTTTACGATCATATATAAAGTATCATAAGCATCATTAACTCCAGGTATTACAGCCATACTTGTAACAACAGGTTTACCAGCTCCAAATACCCCTCCTAGCTCGTGTTGGTGCCAAGCTAATACGCTTTGTTCTCTATAATAAGTAAACCCTAAAAATCCTGCATCGCCTTTTCTAGCATATATAACATTGTTAGGATAGTTACAAAATGCAAGTTCTTCTATATCACCGAATCCTAAATGCTCTGATACAACCATCATATCTGGTGAAGTAAATGAATCATAATCGATATTATATGCATATTCTCTAACTCTTCTCTTATTTTTACCTATGTATATTAAACCTTTTGAAGCTCCTAATACTTTAGTATTAGAACCGCCATCTCTTGTTTGTTGACTAGCTTGAACAGAAGTTGGTGTTAAAGCAGCTGTTGCTGAAGAAGAAGCTAGATTAAAAGTTCCAGACTTAGAAAATATATGTAAAACATTAGAGCCATATAATGAAGTAATTTCATTAACCTGATCAGATGTTAAAGTGTACCGTAAAGCATTATCGTCATTAACAGACCCATCACTATCAGTAGGTCCGAAATGGGTGAAGTCGGAGGACTTAGAACCAAATAGAGTATTAGGGTGAGAATTGGTATTAGCAAAAAATAAACGCTCCTCAAAAAATGTTACTTTAGCTGGGTAGTTATCTGTCCAAAAAGCACCTAATGCCCAGTCACTAGACGCTGATGTAGCTGCAAAGTTAAAGTCAGTTCCTACGTTTGCAGAAACGACAGTTCCGCTTGTATATCCACTAATTTGTGCATATCCCCATGTTGTATCTGAACCAGATATATGCTTAATTCTTACTAATCTTCCTACATCACTTGCAGCAAAAGTAGTAGAACTTGCTGTTATTGTTATACTTCCAGATGTTCCTGAAGGTGTAAGTGTCTTGGTAGTTGCATTTGTATCATCCCAAGGACCATCACGAAACGATAAAGTTGCAAAACTCCAAGAAGTATGACTTGTTCTTGTTAAAGTTCTAGGTGCAAAATTTGGGTGTACAAGAAATAATGTATCGGCAGATTGAACATAATCAAGTTCATCTAAATATTCTTCACCATAAGGACTTGCAATTTCAACAACAGAACCTCCTGATGTAACTTTTCCCTCATCTTTATATATTCTAAAATAATCATTTCCAAACTCAAGAACATAAGCTTGCGTTTTAGAAAATACAAAAGGTATTAGTTTTGTAGTATGAGCTGAGTTTTTAACGCTAGCTATAAAACGAGTTCCTGATCTTTTTTGAAGACCTCCATGCATTTGCACTTCAAAATTTTTAATAGTCTTAGCACCGCTATAATAACGTTCTAGATCTACTCTTCCATTTAGTCGAGGACTTAATTCCCCCGATGTGAAATCTGTAATAATTGGTGATGATTCTGCCATGTCATTTTATGTAGTATACTTATTCCACCTATAATCACTTAAATTAGTTCCTGATTGTCTTGACTCTAGCCAGAAATCTGCGTCTAATCCCTCAGGCGTTCCTTCTTGACCGTCAACACTTCTTGCAATCCTTAATTTATCTTCATATAGTTTTAGCATTGCGTCAAGTACAGAAAGATCTTGTACAAGTGGCATTGCTAAATTTACAGCTAATTTAGAAGCAATTACGTCAACTAATAAAGAATCATATTCTTGAACAGTCTCATTTCTAAAAAGATATCTGCAATTAAAAGTATCTACTTCAGTAAGTAATTTTCTCCCCTCTATTTTATATTCAACATCGTCATTTTCAGGTCTTATTATTCTAATCCAATCTCCTGGCAATTGAAACTCATAAGAAAAATAATATGCGGGAGTTGATGATAATAAAGGTAGTGCTGCTCTCTTTATGCAGCAATTCCAAGGGTGCACTCTAAAGCATGCATCTCGGGTATCATTATATAATTCATTTGCAAAGCGAGCTGATTTAGTGTCTTCAGTTAAGTTAGTAATAAACTCTGCTCCTAAAAATCCTAATGCTCTATTAACTATTTGTGTCTTCGTTGTTGCCATTTTAATATCCTAAAGTATGGGAGATGAAATACACCTCCCATACAGTTTGAGTTTAGTCTACCACATAAAGTAGGTATCCTGCTATGTCGTCGCCACTTACCAATGCGCTTATAGCTTTAGCGTCAATAATAACGCCGTCTTTACTGTTGAAAGTATAAGTACCTCCAAGAGCTTTGATTCCAGCTAGAGCTCCAGACATTGCGAAGTATCCCGCAGTGTCTACGTCTAAACCGTCTATAAGACCATCAGGGTCAGCCGCTACAGTGTTACCGTCACCATCTGTGTACGCTTGCCATCCTAGATCTAATGTTTGAGAACCAGTTGTCCAGTTCACATACATAGCTGAGGAGTGCAATAGAACCTTAACTTTACCTGCAGGTAATTTGCAAAGACTCACAGTTGAGCCTGCGTCACCAGCACCGTCTTGATCATGAGTAAAGTAAGCAATTCTTACTCTTCCATGATAAGCATTAGGTTCGTTCAAAGTAACAGGTGATGCAGTAGCATTAGTATACTCAACAGATTTTTGTGTTGTTACAGCCATTGTATCCTCCTATTATTCAGCACATTTGATTTCTAACACTTTGCCTTCTTCCATTCGAGTTGCCCCGAAAGAAGCAGAGCAGTACACTTGGGTAGAGTTTCTTTTGTCACGTCTAGGACCGATATCTACAGCGATATCAGCACCAACAGCACAAAGAAGTCCAGATTTTGCGTAAGCAATTACTCGTCTGTAGCTTGAAGCATCTGTCGCAACTCTCTCAGTTCTAATGAACTGGAAGCCCATGAACGTGTTAACTTCACCGGCAACTAAAGCTTTGATTGAGTTAAAATCAGAGCTAGTTACTTCAGTTGTTTGTAACAGGTCAGTGACTTGCTTAGAAGTAACAACAATAAATCTTGGATCAGAAGGATCAGTCTCATTCGCGTCCAATAATTGTTTTGCTTTTCTAAGCTTTGCGATTGTAAGGCCCGAGTTACTCGCGCCTCCAGATTCCACGTAGTCTACAGCGATTTGGCTTGTTGCGGTGTCAAATGCGACAGAAGTGCCTCCAGTCTTACCAGATTTGGCAGTACCGAAAGCAGATTCGATGATTATATCATCCATTTTTCTACCAAGAGCCCATGCGGCATTTTGAGCATAAGGTGACGCAGGGTCGATTAAAAGTCTAATTCTATCAGTACGATCAATCATATCTGCCCAGTCAAAGTCTCTCAATGACACTTGTCTTCTGTCATGAGGAGTTGAGATGAGCGGAGTATCACTGTGTCTTGATGTGACTTCAACCGCGTCCACGCTACCTATACGATCATAGTATTCGAACTCAGCATTCTGTGTTTCAACTCGTACAAATGGACGAAGTCTAGAACCTTTTTGTTGTAAAAGGTGCTCTACGTTCGCTCTATACTGGTTGACAAATGCAGTTGTTATATTTACCGACATACTATTTTGTCTCCGTGTTTTGTTTTGTTAATCGAAAAACGCTACCCAAGTATACGGACATTTTTCTAGCTTGTTTACGTCTGTGCTACTGTCGACGGATGGACCTTTCGGCTACCCACCATTACTGAATATATGAATATTCAGTAAACTTGTAAACCTTTAAGCGGGTTGTATCGGGGTCTCATCTGGGTATGCTAGCTTAAATAGAGAATCCATTTTCTCTACTGCTGCTGCATGACCTTGATGATCACCGGATGAATACGCCGTCATAAAGTCTGAGTCTCGGTTATATCTAGCGATCTCTTGTTTAGCCTGTTCAGGGGTCATAGTAAAGCTTCTTTGTCCTGAAGAATCAGATCTTCCTTCAGCTAAACCTTCTCCCATTTTAGAGAACATTCTTAACATCATGGGATTATTACCCATACCACTAGAATCAAGCCATTCTTTAAGCTGGGCATCACCGTAGGTATCTACAGCTCTTCTAGCTAGATCAACACGTTCATCATAGGCTTTACCGAACTCTTTTTTGACTTCTTCTACCCATTTTGCGCTTTGTTGAACAGCGTCTTCGCCCTGAATCATAACTTGGCTATTAACATATTCGTTATAACCGTCATATAAATCTTTGGCTTGTTTAGGTGTTAAACCAACTTTATGAGAAAGTTCTCTGTAAGTATTCTCAAAGTTTTCATCATATTCCATGCCTGCTGGCATTTCTGGTCTATCACCAAGATTGTAGTCTTTAGCATTTGCGGGTCTGCCTAAACTGTCGTAGAACTGCCCCCAATCGCTATCAGTTGCATTTTCATCAGGTAATGCAACCCTGTTTTTGCCAATCATCTTTTGAGCATGAATATAGCTTTTAGCTAAATTGTCTGCATCTTTGATGTCAGCTAGTGAAGGGTCTGAACGTATATCGTCGGATAGTGACGCTTTCCAATCTTGAACTGGTGCGTCTGTTGAGCTACCCGTGTCTGTTGCTACGGACCCTGTTGTTGCTTCTTCACTCATTAGTTACCTCCATATTGAGCATTGATTTAAAGTCCTCAGGTTTCTTATTAAGAAACTTAAGGATAGAAACTACGATACGACGCATTCCTTCACGATGCGCTGTTTCGTAGGGATCGTTCGGGACATGTGAAGTGTCAAAAACGAAACTCTGTTTACAAAGATGATTCAAAACGATCTCACCTTCTTTTGTATCAAATACAGCTTTATAGCTTTCATTTAATTGTTGTATTGTTGGTTTAGCCAAGTTGTTGTGTATCCTTCCTTATTTGTTGCGCCTGCGCTAGATCAACTTGTGATTTAGCGGCTTCTTGTTCTTGCTGGGCACGCATCATCTCTTGTTGTTGTTGAGCTCGTTCTTGTCGCATTTGCTCGACTTGTTCTTGCTCATGTAGTATCTGCGGAGGTGCATCAAGGAGGTGGTGAAAATATCTCATAGTTTCGTCAGCATTCATTAAATCTAATATCTCAGGTTTAGCTTGGAATAAAGGAGCCATACTTTCAAATAGTCTTGTTACTGAGAATACTTGACTTGATTTTTGAGCTTTAGCTATAGGAGAAGTATAATCTATTTTCATATCCATTCCTTCAATTTGTGAAGGAGCAGGTGGAATCATTTTCTTTCTTGCCATTATTTGGAATACACGCTCGATCAGAGGTCCAAGGAACTCGACTTGTAGTCTACCAACCATTGGGCCCATGAGTCTCATCTTTTCTTCTTGACGAGCTATAACTTCAGTAGCAGTCATATTAGGACCACCTTTCTGATCTGGCATTTGCATCCAGTCTACATGGAATGCTCTCATGATATGTTCTCTTCTATTTTCAATTAAGTCAAAACCAATATCAGGTCTTGCTCTTGTTTCTAATGGTTCTATTTTATCTTGACTACCTGATCTGTAGAAGTTTAAACCTCCAGGCATAGTTCTTACAGGTAAAATAAAACCGTCATCAGGTACTAGTAAAGGAGGATCTGTAATTTTTTGAGCGGCTTTGATTATAGTTTTCATCATTTGGTTAACCATTTTAATATCGGGGAGAGAGGTCATGGATGGTGAACGCCCGTATATTTCGCCTGCAACCTTTTGCCAACGCGGTACCATGTAAGGAAACTCGTCAAAGCCGCCTTCTTCAAGCAGTGCTTTCTCTTCTATCATTACGTAACAAGACTTAAATGGCTTTTGTTTTGGGGATTTGATGGGTTCGCCATAGGTCTCAGAAGGTTCTACTGCATGAATAACGTCAAATTCTCTGAAAGGGTCTTTTTCAGCTATCTTAATAACACTTGCAGGCACAGTTTCACCGAATCTCTCTATAAGTTGCCGGCCTGTTCTTTTATATTTTCTATATAAAGTATCTACAAAACCTTTATCATTTTCTTGAATATAACAATCAGCTAAATGAAAAGTTCTAAATGTTATTGCCTGGCCAGGCAAGTCTTGAACCATCATGACTCCAGTTCCAAAAGAACCTAAGTCTAAATATAGTTCATGTGCTTGGCTATTGAAATTACTTATAGGTAAATTGAATACTCGTTCATATAGTATTGTTGTAACTTCATCAAGCCAAAGTTTAACAGGGAGTTCCTGGTTAAGTTTATCGTCGTAAGTTTTTAAAGAAAACCATCTTTGGGAAGGAGATGTTAGGAAACTATGAAGGCCCGAGGCAAGTTGTTCATTTGCAAGTGGAGCTGTAGTATCGTAGATCTTTTCATATCTCGATGTGTCACCTCTAAAGCGAATTGTACTAAAATCGCCTCTATTTGGATTCACATACTCCGCGCAGTCTTGCCACAAGTTTTCCCAAGGAGTTCTAAATGATTTTAGACTCTCTTGCTTCTTTATCACTCGCGTGACTAAGTCTTCCATAACTTAACCTTCTGACGAACCGATAAGCGTCTGATAAGCTATTTGAGCTTCCTCTTCAACTCCCTGTCCGCCTGTTGCAATTGTTTTCTTTCGTGTGTATCTATTCTTCATTTGCTTCCTCTTTTGCTCTGCAGCTTTTTGGCCAGTTTCAGCAGCCGTTGGAGCCGGAGCCGGTGGAGGAGGTGGTGGAGGTGGAGGAGGTGGTGGTGACTTTTTTCTAAATAAACCGCCCATTGCTAATAATCTCCTAGTATGTTGTAGTCCTGTTGAGCAGAAGTTGGGAGCTTCTCTCGCTTGTTAATATAATCTCTCGTTCCCAATGCGAGATATCTAAAAGCATCAGCAGCGTGACTTGTCCAATCATGCAGAGGTTTATCACGATAAACTTGCCTTTTTTCATCGAAGTCTTTTCTGTACTGGCGTAATGCTTCAATTAGTAAATTACAGCGTTTTTCATCGAAATAACACCGCGGAATTATAGTTCTTGCAGCTTCTATTCCGTCATCAATTTGTACGTTTTTACATATCTCAAAGCGTAATCCTAGCTGCTGAGCTACTTCCCAACGGGATTTACCAGTTCCCATTTCTCTAACCTTTATATCATGTGGAGCAATATGCGAACCATATAAATAATCTTTTTCACGGACATATTTTATATAGTGAGCCATACCTTCTCCTTGGTTTTCATAGAAATCTATGATTCTTATTTCTTTTCCATGGCGTTGGAAGAATATAATTGCTGTATTATCACCCATTCCGAGGTCCCAAGCTGTATGTACTTCAAGCCTAGATTCATAAGGAACATTGCAAATTCTATCTTCTGCAAGAGCTTTTGACATTAAACTACCATAATATGAACCAACTAATGGAGCATCAAAGCTACAATAAAACTCTTGCTGGATCAGCTCTTCTGGCATACCAGCTTCTCTTTCTTCTTCTATAGCTTCTTCAGGAATAGCTTGTGTTGTTGTAATACTTAGTCGTTCAGAAAACCATCTAGCATTTTTAGTTGCCATGTTGAAAAGGTCATACCCGTGGTTTCTACCTCTAGCGGTGTAAATAAAAACCGCCCATCCTCCATTCTCCGCCAAGATGGGACGAACGAGATTCCAGGCCCTTGGATCCTGAAGACTGTACTCTGAGAAGATGACGCCAACTGGGTTTGATCCCACAAGGCGATCAACGTTATCTGTTCCAACCACTTGGTAAATGGATCCATTTTTAAGTTCCAAACGCATATCGGTATTGTTTACCGAAGCCCATAAATCTTTTGGAAAATGCTCTAAAAAGCTTCTTCCGTCTTTTGTCATTCCGTCCCATACAATCTTCCTTCCTTGGTTATAAGTAGGTAGTAAATGCCAATATAAACCAACACGTTCTATAGCAGCACGAGCACACCAGTTAATGGACAATAAGTCTTTACCTGCTCGTCTATGCCATACAGCTACCGCACGTTTACCTCCATTCTCTAAATATTCCCATAGAGGTAATTGATATCCACGCGGTCGCCAATTATCTGGGACCTGTATTTCCATTTATTCCTTTTCTTCTTGTTCAGAAAATTTTACCAGATTTACATTAATACCGCCAGCCATAGAGTCTAGCTCAACAGCTTTACGCTTAGGAGCCACATACTGGGCTAATTCTTTATTTGCTTGGAATCTTAGTTCTGGAGTATTAGCTGGGTCTTTAGAGATCATAGCTAATGCTTCAATAGGGTCACATTCTAAGTTTTGTAGTTTTTCCATGACGGCAACAGTTTTAGCTCCTGGAGAACCTTTTGGTCTTCCGGCTCCAGGTCTGCTACCGCCGCGTTGATGACTCATGAGAATATTCCAATAATTACTATAATAGCTATTACCGCGATTATAGCTGTCTTTTTATTCTCAGTGATTAATGGTGAGAAGGTCTTCACCTTCTGCCACCAAAGTATTACAGTCTCTTTCATATTTTTCTCCTAAATATATTTCGAGCTTATCAGTATCTTCATTAAACTTAAATGGCATACATTTAAGGTCTAACAAATCTAATGTGTACACTTTACCTGTCTTTTGATCTTTTGTAAACGATAACTTAATTGACTCTTCTATTGTATTACGTTCACTAGAAATAAAAGCATGGCATTCCTGTATTGAATCAAACCAGGTATATTTATGGTGTGTCATTATAGGGTCTTGCCCTGCTAAGAAGACTGTAGCATATACAGTCCAGATAAGTGAGTTCATAGGTTTATATATAGTGCTTTTATTATTAGTATATTGTATTTATTGGCAACTGCAAACAGATTAGAAGTTTTTTTTAATTTTTCTTGTATATATAACACAGTTTTAATAGATCCGTTTGATTAAATATTTTATCCGTTAGCAAAATCCGCCCCACTAGATCGCCGGCGTTGGAGCAAGACTTTGCGGGCAGATGCCCAAGGCCCCCGGGCCAACACGTATGGGCAATGAAACCCGCGCAAAAAAACGTTTTTATTATATCGCAAGACAAAACACGCGAACCACGAGCCGAGGATTTCAATTTAACAGGGAGATAGAAGCTAGAATTTGATATAATTTGATACTAATTCAATTATGCGCTAGAAATTAATCCGTAAGTTATTGATTTAAAACAGATCTTTTTATTGTACATTTATCTGATTGGACTGTAGGATTCATTTAACTTTAACAGGAGGGATATAAGCATGAAACATCGTGTTTATTCTTTTGAGATTCCTGAAGAGTTCGAAGAAACAAAACTAACACCGCAAATCTATCAGATATTGTCTGGTGTAGTTGAAAGTGGAACGGTTGAGTTTCAAGAAACCGCTCTGAAAAAGCTAGTTAATGAGCTTGCAGAGAAACAAATCTTGAAAACTCGCCAAAACCCGTGGAGAATATTCCAATACTACCGGAATGTTATCCAGAATCTTGGTTGGTTGAAACTTTCAGTTCAAGACTCTGAAATCTCAGAAGAATCTGAAGAAGCAGTAGCTTAAGCTATTGCGAACTAAAAGAGAGAGTAGCGATCGCGCTCTCTCTTTTTTTTATTCTGTTTACAAATCAGATAAAATTTAATAATAATAAAGTAATAACAAAACAGAAAGGAATCGCGATGAAGATTAAACTTACAGCGATTATCGAATGCGAGAAAGATACTGCGTTCGATGATTTATCAATCGAATCTTCCGTAGGTAAATTAGGTAAAGTCGTAGATCATAGAATAAAATATGATATCGATGAGCTTGATTTACACATGTATCTAGAAGAGGAATGGAACGATGATATCTAAAGAAGAACAAGAAATGCAAGATTTACTGCTTGCTAAAGAAATCAGACGTAGATGTTTGATTCTTTCACTACAAGGAGATGATGCGATCTGCGAAGATTATAAATGGTTGCAGTATCCAGAATTAAAGAAAGCTTACGGGTGGGTTCTAAAAGATAAAGATTTGAAGAAAACGCACGTATTTAGAATATAATAAGAGTTTAATGCTACTTTAGAATCATTCTAAAGTAGCATCCCAAAAATCATATAATCGTTGAGCTATTTCGCTACATTCTTCAGCGAATTGGTCTTGATTTTGTTCGACAAACCTTTTCCATTTCTCATTCGAAATTTCGTCGTCTATATGTTCTTTTTCGATATATTGATACAGTGTGTTCTTCGGTATTTTCACTTTATTAAACATCGGTTGAAAGATATAATCCAGTAGTACCAATCCATCCGCAACCGGATCCAAAAGCACTCCAGAAACCAATATCGCCTCCAATCATCCACGACAACGTGAATGTGATAGCGAACAATGTAGTGACAGCTATGTATAAACTGCCTGCGATTTTATCATTCATAGTAGTTCCTCTCTATTAATTAATGATTATATATAGACAATTATTTAAAAAATAAAACAGAATTATACCTAAAGTTAACAATAAGCTAATAATATCTCTATCCCGATGGTTTTTGTTCTTACTTTACAATAATTTATAATATATTGGCTTTATATATTGGCTTACATTTCAGGATAATAACCCCCAATACATTTTGCAGTTCTCTAGGATTAAAAATAATATATAATGTCCTTAACACTTTAACGAGAGGATCAAAAATGAACGAATTATATTTTTGGCTTCTACTAATTGGTGTCCCGTTCGCGGTTGTGCTACTTTGTACAGGGCTAATCGGCCTCGGACGGGTAATTTATGGTTAGCAGAGAGGAAATAGCGTAATGTCAGCAAATGTAGAAACGATGGCTTATGCAGGCAAAGTTCCATGGCATGGGCTCGGGAACCAAGTTGGCGAAGACGTTACTATTGAGCAAATGGAGCTTACTGCCGGTTTAGACTGGAAAGTAAATAAAGTACCATTTGTTAACCCTGTAACGGGGTCCAATAGCAATGATTACTTCGTACTGGTTCGTGACTCCGATGGTAAAGAACTAAGTCCTTGCGGTAAATCATACGTTCCTGTGCAGAACAGACAAGCGCTAGAATTCTTTCGTAAGTTCACAGAGTCGGGTAATATGACTCTAGAGACTGCGGGTTCTCTTGACGGAGGTAGACGTGTCTTTGTATTAGCTAAGACAACATCTTCCTTTGAGCTCAAGGGAGGCGACAAAGTAGAATCATATCTATTTTGTTATCACCCGCATATCTGGGGCCAATCGCTCAAG
>VTLG01002276.1_pt1 | contig 42338 bp, 56 predicted proteins | sample 4694571 | NCBI WGS metagenome assembly VTLG01 (sample SAMN12604809, study PRJNA352737) | marine metagenome | biome: ENVO:00000447; feature: ENVO:00000209|ENVO:00000569|ENVO:01000036; material: ENVO:00002151; isolation source: viral sequences binned using virsorter ...
GTGATGAGAGAAAGTCTATTGATGTTCTTATGACTAAGCTAAGATCATTGGTAGAAGAGACAGGCATAGCTCTCTTACTGGTATCCCACCTACGTAGACCTACTGGTGATAAGGGACATGAGGATGGGAGAGAAGTATCTCTATCTCACCTCAGAGGTTCAGCCAGCATAGCCCATTTATCTGATAGTGTGATTGCATTAGAACGTAATCAGCAAGCCGAAGATGAGCATGAAGCTAACACAACTACACTTAGAGTATTAAAGAATAGATATACTGGTGATACAGGTATAGCTTGTTACTTGCATTACAATAAAGAAACTGGTAGAATGACACAAGTGGATAACCCATTTATGGAGAATGATGATGCCATATAGTGATCCAGAAGTTCACAGAGCAAGCAACATGAATAGAAAAAGGTATTTATATATTCATGAACCTTGGAGAGCAAAGTGTTGGAGTGCTAAAGAAAAAGCAAAAGAATTAGGATTAGATTATAATCTTGATTATGAGCATGTTAAAAGTATATGGCCTGAAGATAACAAGTGTCCAGCCCTTGGGATTAAATTTAAACAAGGAACTGGGGGAAAATCTATTAATAGTTCACCATCCTTAGATAGAATTGTTCCTGAGTTAGGATACATAAAAGGTAATGTACAAATAGTCTGTAATTTAGCTAACAAGATAATGAATAATGCTACACCAGATCAGGTTATGGCAGTAGCCAAACATTATAAAAAAATAATAGAGGAAAAAAATGATGCCATATAAAGATCTAGATAAACAAAGAGAATATCAAAGAAAGTGGATGCAACAAAAAGATAGAAACAGACCACCGATAGGATCTAATAGATTTTTTTCTAATGCCTGTTCAAAAATGAAAAACAAAGCTAACGAACTAGGATTAGATTTTAATTTAGATGCTACATATTTAAAAGATATTTTTCCTGTAGATGGTAAATGTCCAGCACTAAGGTTTACTTTAGAGAAAGGTATTAATGGTATTGGTACAGATAGTTCACCATCTTTGGATAGAATCAATAATAAACTAGGATATACAAAAGATAATGTTCAATGGGTATCTAGATTAGCTAATCAAATAATGTCTAGTGCTACACCAGATCAGGTTATACAAGTAGGAGAATACTTTAAACGAGTAACAGAGGAGCTAGTAATGAGGGCTAAACCTTTTAGTAAAGAAGATTATGATAAGTATGATAGTCCAGCTAAAGAAGCTATGATTTATTGGTTGTCACAAAAGAATCCTAATTTAATTATAGATGATAAAGAAAACTTTAAAGCTGATCTTAGAGTTACTGATCCTGATACCAATAAGAATTATCTTTTTGAACTAGAGACTATTAATAAATGGGAATCACATATGAATTCAGAAGATCAATTTAATTGTGGTGTGTGTAAAGCAGATGAATTTTCGGTTCCTACTGCAAAGAAAAGTATTAAAGAATATTTAAAAATACCTCAAGAACACCGTCCTAATTTTACTTATGTTACTTTTAGATCAGATTTTAAAATGGCATTGATGACTAATATATATGCAATACTAAACAGTGAAAGGAAGGTAATTCCAAATCGTTATTCCCAAACAGAAGAATTTTATATTGTTAATAAATCTTTTTCTAGACCTGAAAATATGGAGATTAACTAATGAAGAATAATAGAGCTAAGTTTGATAAGGCAGAATATGACAGGTCTAATCCTGTAGCTATCAAGGCTATGACTGATTGGCTTGCCAAGAAGATACCTGATTTAATAGTAGATTCAAGTGAGAACTATGGTTTTGATATAAGAGGAACAGTCAATGGGAATGGATCAAAATCTTTTTATGAGGTAGAGATTAAGTACGGATGGACAGGTGAGTGGCCTGAGAGTTGGAAGGAAATCAGAATACCTTATCGAAAGAAAAGATTAATTGATCTCTGGCAAGGAAAATTTAAAGATGAACTTTTTACCTTTGTTATATTTAGAAAAGATTTAAAGAAAGCATGGCACATACCAGCAGATATTGTTATGCATTCTAAAGTTAAGGAAGTCCCTAATAGAAATGTAGCAGAAGGTGAATTGTTTTTCCATATAGATGTTAGAGATGCTTATCAGGTGGATATGGTAGATGACAACAGCAATCGTTGATATAGAAACAGATGGCTTTGATGCTACAAGAATACATTGTATTGTAGCCAGATCTCTTTTATCCAACAAGGAAAAGGTATGGATTGAAGACGAGTGTCAACAGTTTGCAGATTGGTCTAAACAGATAGATGAATTTGTAATGCATAATGGAGTTAGCTTTGATGCTCCAATACTAAATAGATTAACTGGTTCCAATATAAAGTTATCTCAGGTAAGGGATACTCTTATTGAATCACAATTATATAATCCTATCAGAGAGGGAGGACATTCTCTGGAAGCATGGGGAGAAAGACTAAAGTTTCCGAAAGGAGAATGTAATGATTTTAAATTCTATACAGAAGACATGCTTTCTTATTGTAAGAGGGATACGGAAATTACTGGACGATTGGCTAATACTTTATCAGTGGAGGGCAAAAGTTTTTCACAGAGATCCTACGAACTCGAAAGAAAAGTCAGAGCAATAGTAGATCAACAAGAGAAGAATGGATTTGCTTTTAATATTAAAGAAGCTATGATGTTTCTATCTAAGCTGGAAGATGAACAACATCAACTGGAACGTAAGGCTGAAGATATGTTTGAGCCAACAGAAGTTGTCATGAAAACTAAAACTAAATACATACCGTTTAACATTGCCAGCAGAAAACAAATAGCAGAACGTCTAATAGAAAGAGGGTGGGAACCTACTCAAAGAACTGAGAAAGGTAATGTAATTGTATCGGAAGAAATACTTTCCAAGTTAAAGATGCCAGAAGCACAGATGTTTAGCCGTTACTTTCTGTTACAAAAACGTACTGGGCTACTCAAGTCTTGGATACAAGAGTGTGAGGAGGATGGTCGAGTACGAGGTAGAGTAATGACCCTACGTACTGTTACTGGTAGGATGGCACACAACAGTCCTAACATGGCACAAGTACCAGCTACCTACAGCCCTTATGGTAAGGAGTGTCGAGAGCTATGGACGGTATCTAATCCCGATACTCATGTGCTTGTAGGGACTGATGCCAGCAGTCTGGAGCTACGTTGCTTGGCTCATTATATGGAAGATCCTAAGTTCACCAGAGAGGTTCTTACAGGTGATGTACATACAGCCAACATGAAAGCTGCTGGACTAACCAATAGAGATCAGGCCAAGACTTTCATCTATGCCTTTCTTTATGGGGCTGGACCTGCTAAACTAGGTAACGTGGTAGGTGCTGGTGCAATTAGAGGACAACAATTAATTACTAACTTTCTAAAGAATATGCCACAGCTAAAAAGATTAAGAGATAATGTTACTGAAGCTTCAAAATCTGAAGTTGTTCCAGCTTTAGACGGCAGACAACTACATATAAGATCACCTCATGCCAGCCTTAACACTCTACTACAGGGAGCAGGAGCTATCATATGTAAACAATGGCTGGTTCATATGGACGAACATATTAGGAAGGCAGGAGTAGATGCCAAGCTCGTAGCTTCAGTTCATGATGAGTATCAATTTGAAGTAGCCAAGCCAGATGTAGAAACATTTGGAAGCATAACCAAGAAAGCAATAAAAGAAGCTGAAGAAACTTTAGGTATGAAGTGTTCTCTAGATTGTGAATACAAAGAAGGTTTAACATGGGCAGACACACACTAATATTCTTTCTAATACTTTTATCTTTTCCCTTACATGCTAATGAAAGAGCAGGTATGGTATTAGATAGAGAAGGGAATGTTACCCTTGTTAGACAACAAAGATCTATACAAGTTTCTGAAAAGGATTGGCTGTATGAGAATGATAAAATTTTAACAGGAAGAAAATCTTCTGTTGAGATTAAACTTATAGATGGATCTATTGTTAACATAGGAGAACTAGGGGATGTCTCCCTTATAGATCTTGCTTATGATCCTATAAAGAAAGATGGATTTATAGATATAAAGATAGCTACTGGTGCATTTAGAATGGTGAGTGGGAGTATAGCAAAGCTAGGGCCAGATCTTATGGTACTTAAATTACCAACAGCTACCGTAGGTATTAGAGGTACAGGTGTTGTAGGTAAAGCCAGTAAGGTAGGGATTGAAAACTTTGTTATCTTGGTTCCTGATCCTGATGGACACATTGGAGAACTGGTAGTGCAGAACACCGAAGGTATTGTAGTATTACGTAAAGCTAATGAAGGTGTAACTATGATATATCCTGATAGGAAATTAGCCAAGAAAAAGTATACAAAGAAGTTTATTCAAAGACTTATCAGGCAAGTACCTAAGATTAAAATACAGTCTTTACAGAGCAAACAATTTAATTCATTATTCTGGTTTAATAATTAAAAAAGTGCTTGACATTATCTAAATTATTTGGTATAATAGTATATAAACAATAGAGAAAGGAGAAAGCTTTCAGTGAAAAATTTAAAGTTAATCGTTATCATCAATCGTTATTATCATAAAGGAGTTTAGTATGAGTATTATATCTGGAGAAGCTTATTGGGCACATGTCATTACACCAAACACCAAGTTCAATCCTGATGGTGAATGGAGTATAGAGATCTGTAATCTTAATGCCAAGAATAAAAAGGTTGCAGAAGGTGATGGCCTTACAATTAAAAACAAGGGTGATGAAAGAGGAGACTTCGTAACCCTTAAACAGTATGCTCGTAATAAAGAAGGTACTTTTCGTCCTATGTCTGTTAAAGATTCAGAACGTAATCCCTTCCCCTCTAGTAAACGTATAGGCAATGGATCAAAAGTAAATGCTAGTTACTTTCCAAAGCCATATACACAATATGGAGGTGGAGTAAAAGGCTATCTTAATGCAGTACAGGTAGTAGACTTAGTTGAGTATAATACAGATGAATTTGATGTGGTCAAAGGAGGCTATATCAATACGGAAGTTGAAGAAATTCCCTTTGCTTCTTAACCCCTATACATAAAGGAGACTTGGGGATGGGTGACAAGAGTAGTTATTCATCCCCATTTTTTATGATGAAAAAAATAGATACATTGGTCGAAGATATTTATAGTTTATTTTCTCTTGATCCTATTAAGATGGATGAGAAAGAAGTTGATGAACACATAGATAATTTTGGAAACATGCTGAAGGTTCACATAAAAGAATTTATGTATGAGAAACCAAGAAACTATGGTAATCTAAGATTGTCTCAGATAGGTAAGCCTGATCGACAACTATGGTATGATGTTAATACTAAGAAGGATGCTATTCCTCTAAAACCAAGTACAAGAATTAAATTTTTATATGGATATATTCTAGAGGAATTACTATTATTGTGTGCTTCAATAGCTGGTCATAAGGTTACTGATCAGCAGAAAGAAGTAGAGGTTGAAGGTGTCTTAGGCCATCAGGATTCTATGATAGATGATGTTCTTGTTGATTGTAAGAGTGCTTCGGGAAGAGGGTTTGAAAAATTTAAAACACATAATCTAATTAATGATGATCCCTTTGGATACATCCCACAAATATCAGCTTATGCTGAAGCTAATGGAGTAGATGAAGCAGCCTTTCTAGTTATAGATAAATCTACTGGAGAGATATGCCTCACTCCTATACATTCAATGGAGATGATCAATGCCAAGGAAAGAGTTAAACATCTTAAAGGAATGGTTATTAATGGTAGTATCCCTGATAGGTGCTATACTCCTCTACCTGATGGCAAGTCTGGTAATCTTAGGCTTCCCTTTGGCTGTGTTTATTGTGGTCACAAAAAAGAATGTTGGTCGGATGTTAACCAAGGAAGGGGAATACGTGTTTTTGAATATGCAAAAGGTAAGAGATACTTGGTGCAAGTTGGCAAAGAACCTGATGTCCCTGAAGTAGTAAACTGGTAATGCATTGGGAGTATATGGACAAACCAGATCTAACTCAATTTGGATTTGTATATTGTATTACAAATATGGAAACAGGTAAAGCTTACATTGGGTGTAAGCAATATTTTAATTATAAAAAAGGTAAGAAGAAATCTGAATCAAATTGGAAAACTTATATGGGATCTTCTAAACATTTGTTAGAGGATATTACCAAGGTTGGTAAGGAAAACTTTAAGTTTAAAATACTAGCAGAATTTAAAAACAAACGTAGTCTTAGATATTATGAGTGTTATTATCAAATGAAATATAATGTATTAACTTCTACACTTGAAGGAACTGATGAACCAGCTTATTATAATAATTTTGTAGGTGGTAAATTTTATAGACCAGTACAAGATTTGAGTTTTCAATTACATGACAAAATTTAAAGTATCAGCCAATGAAAATTTATATGATCTAAATGAAAAAGATCCATATAAAACTTTGTATCTATCAGTAATTTTACAAGCTCTTGTGGACTTATCTAAACCAAAAAAGAAAGGAGAGAGGAGTGAGATTACAATTAACAGACAAGAAGCACATGCTTGGTTCTTTACTTCTGTTGGAACAACATGTGAAAACTTTGAAACAATTTGTTTTTATGCAGGACTTCCTCCAGAAAAAGTAAGAAGTTTTGCATATGAAGCTATCAATGCTGAAGGGGAAGAGGATGTCAAAAGAAAATTTTCAAAATGGTTCTAATCCATTTGATGTACAGGTTGGTGGAGATCATTACAAAGATTGTGCTATTCAACCAACTGTTTACTCTCACTATAATAAATTAAATACATGTGAAGCAAACATTGTAAAATATATAACTCGACATAATAAAAAAGGTGAAGGAAAAGAAGATATATTAAAAGTAATACATTATGCACAACTGCTTTTAGAATTAGAGTATCCAGAAGAAGATGCACAAGCAGATTTATTTAATGATTTAATAGAGAGGGGTAGACATGTTCAAGTCAAATCGTAATCCACAATTCAGATCCAAGTTTAGTGAGGACATATTCTATACAAAGTATTCTCATGAAGGTGCAGAAACATTTCATGAACTAGCCTGTACATTAGTAGAGGATGTCTGCCAAGATAAGATGACTAAGGATGAAAAAGAATCTTTGTCAGATCATATATCTAATCTAAGATTTATTCCGGGTGGACGTTATCTTTATTATGCAGGAAGAGATAAGAAGTTCTTTAATAATTGTTACCTCCTTAAAGCAGAGGAAGACACTAGAGAAGATTGGGCTAACCTCTCATGGAAGTCTGAGTCTTGTCTGATGACAGGTGGTGGTATTGGTGTAGACTATTCAACTTATAGATCTGAAGGACAAACTCTGAAAGGTACTGGTGGTATAGCTTCCGGTCCCATACCTAAGATGCAGATGATTAATTCTATAGGTCAGAAGGTTATGCAAGGTGGTAGTCGTAGGTCTGCTATCTATGCTTCTCTGAATTGGAAGCACGATGATGTTGATAAATTTTTAGTAGCAAAGAACTGGTTTGATATGCCAGTAGGAAATACAGGTAAGACTTTGTTTGATATTAAACAAGATGACTTTAACTTTCCTGCACCTCTGGACATGACTAACATCAGTGTAAACTACGATACGGAATGGTTATTAAATTATTGGGAGACAGGAGATCTAGGACATGTCTTTAGGACTAATATACATCAGGCTCTTAGAACAGGTGAACCGGGCTTCTCATTTAACTTCTTTGAGAAAGAAAATGAAACCCTCAGAAATGCATGTACCGAAGTTACGAGTGAAGATGATAGTGATGTTTGTAATTTGGGTAGTCTCAATTTTGCTCGTATTGATGACCTTAATCAGTTGCAAGAGGTCGTTGAACTTGCCACAAAATTTCTATTGTGTGGGACACTCAGAGCACAGCTTCCCTATGAAAAGGTGTATCAAGTTCGAGATTCCAATAGACGTTTAGGACTTGGCTTGATGGGTCTGCATGAATGGCTCATTCAACGAAGGCATAGGTATGAGACTACACCAGAACTACATAGATGGTTTAAAGTCTATGAAGCAGAGAGTGATAAAGTAGCTCGTAGTTTTTCTAAGAAATTAAATGTATCTGAACCTGTTGCTGTTAGGGCAGTAGCTCCTACTGGTACGATAGGAATACTAGGTGGTACATCTACTGGAGTAGAACCTATCTTTGCTGTAGCTTATAAGAGAAGGTATCTGAAGAACAAGAGATGGCACTACCAGTATGTAGTTGATAGTGCTGCTCAAGAAATGATAGAACTTTATGGAGTTAAGCCTGATAGCATTGACTCTGCTCTTGATCTGGCTACCGACTATGAAAGGAGATTAAACTTTCAAGCTAATGTGCAGGAGTATGTAGATATGTCTATCTCCAGTACAATTAATTTACCAGCATGGAATACTGAAGATAACAACGAAGGTAAGGTCGAAGACTTTGCTCAGACTTTAGCTAAATATGCTCATAGACTTAGAGGTTTTACCTGTTACCCTGATGGATGTCGAGGTGGACAGCCTTTAACTAGAGTTCCTTATGCTGAAGCTATGGATAAATTAGGAGAAGAGTTTGAAGATAACATACAAGCTCATGACATTTGTGAGATCAGTAATGCAGGTGGAACTTGTGGAGTTTGATATGGCAAAACAAAAAAATCATAATGGAAAGATGTCACATTGTACAAATAAAAAACCAAGAGATCTTGAAGCTGTTAAGATTTGGAAAAAAAGACTTGACAAACTAAAAAAAATATAGTATAATATAGTATATGAAATGCCAATAGTGGGTTTCATAAACTCTTGCTTAATAAGGAGAATGCTATGAATGTAAGACTAGAAGGTAATTGGAAATTCCTTAACACTCCTTCTCTACTAAACTTTGAGAGAAGGGCTATAGGTTATGACAGGTTATTCCGAAGAATAATGGATATGCCTGAAAATGATAATCAAAATTATCCCCCTCATAATCTGATTAAGGAATCAGACACAGAGTTCAGGATTGAATTAGCTTTAGCTGGCTTTACAAAGGAAGAAGTTAAAGTGGTTCAGGAAGAACAGACATTAACCATAAGTGGAAACAACTCTGACAAGGAGGGCAACGAAAACATTCTACATAAAGGCATAGCAAGTCGAGCTTTTTCAAAAACATTTCCTCTTCATGAGAATATTGAAGTCATAGAAGCATCGTTTGAAAATGGGATGGTCATCATCAAGCTTAGACAGAATATTCCAGAAGATAAAATGCCGAAGCTCATTGAATTTAAATAAGGAGATGGGAGGGCATTCATTGAGTGCCTTCCCTTTTTATAGGAGAACACTGTGAAAAAGAATGAAAAAATAAATACAGTTTTTATAGGCTATGATCCCAAGGAAAAGGCTGCTTGTTCTGTATTAAAATATATTATTGAGGCAAACTCTCCCAAACCTATTCATGTTAAATTTCTTAGAAAAGATATTCTTGAATTGATGGGAATGCACTATAGACCTTATGAGATTGTCAATGGGCAGTACATAGATAAGATAGATCAACGTCCTTTCTCTACTGAGTTTAGTTTTAGTAGGTTTCTTATACCTGCTCTGATGATGTATGAAGGATGGGCTTTGTATATGGACTGTGATATGTATCCTCGAATAGATATTAATGAAGTCTTTGAAGAATATAACGATGACTTCTTTCCCCTCTATTGTGTTAAACATAAGTATGAACCTCTTGATCAGTACAAGATGGATGGAAGAGAACAGACAAGTTATCCAAGAAAGAACTGGTCAAGCTTTGTTCTTTGGAATTGTAATCATAAATTAAATAGAAAGATAACTCCAATGGAAGTTAACAACAGATCAGGATCTTATCTGCATCAGTTTAAATGGTTGCCTGATAAAGATAGTGCTATAGGAACTATGCATGAGGAATGGAATTGGCTGGATGGTCATTCATCTGAAAAGATAGAACCAAAGAATGTACACTTCACAACAGGTGGACCTTGGTTTAAAGAGTGGAGTGTTAAACGTCCTATTGATGGACAGTATGCAGCCGAATGGAATGTAGATTATTCTTACTTATTATTGAGAGATAAAATAGATGAAATATAAAATTGTTACAGCCTTTGATGAAAACTTTTTACAACATAGTACCATTAATCTTCTTAATGAATTTAAGAATAATTGGGAAAAAGATATTGAATTTCATTGTTACTACTATGATTTAGATTTATCTAATTATTCTTTACCTAAAGCACCTAATATAAATTATCATAATCTTTTAGAGATAAGTGATTATCCTAATTTTTTAAAAGAATTTGCTAGGCATAATGGAACTGAAGGTAATACAATATCATATAATGAAATTCTTGATCCACTTAAATTTATTCCTAAAGTAATTGCTTTAACTGAATGTGCTTTTGATTCAAAAGATTGTTGGCTAATATGGTTAGATCCTAGTGCTATAAATTTAAAAGATATTTCAGCAAAAGATTTAGATAATATTTTTCCAGAACATGCAGAAAATATAGATCTTATTACTCTTAAAGATCAATCTTATTTAACTCTATTTAATTTAAGTAGGCAAACTCCTGTCGATTTATTAGGAGATTTAAGAGGAGCTTATATTTCAGGAGAGTTTTTAAATTATAGAGAATGGCATGATGTATTTATTTTTAACAGATTAAGAACAATATATTCTGCTCATGGAATGAATGAAACAGAAATCAATATTGAAGGATCACCTCTCTCTGAAATGATTGTTAGTCTACATGATCGTAAGAACATGGCAATCAGAGATCAAGAGGGCAACAGGATAATTAAACTATCTGATACAAGTACATCTCCTGATATTCTTCCTAACAGATATAAACAATTAGCTGATCTTGTAAGATTTTACAAACCAAAATGTATTCTTGAAACTGGTACATGGAATGGTGGACGAGCTATAGAAATGGCATTGGCTGCTTTTAAGTATGTAGATGAAGTTCATTATATGGGTTACGATCTGTTTGAAGATGCTACTGTAGAAACAGATCATGAAGAATTTAATGTAAAACCTCATAATACAATTGAAGCAGTCAGAAAAAGACTAAATGAATTTACAGAACATATGAAGGAGAAAGAGGACAAGAAATTTACTTTTGAACTAACCAAGGGGAATGTTAGAGAAACACTCAAGAAATTAATTAAGACAGAAATAATTAGTGATGTTGACTTTGCTTTGATAGGTAGTGGTAATAGTAAGAAAACAGTTGAAGCAGAATATGATGTACTTAAACATGTTCCTGTTGTTGTAGCTGATCATTACTTTACCAAGGATGACGAAGATGAAGGGATACCCCCTGAGAAATATCAAGGAGTGAAAGATGTTTTCGATAGTGTACGTACTAAGAAAGTTAATGCACAAGAAACTACCGAAGATGGCTGGACAAACTTTGATGAAAAATCTACAACAAAGAAGTATGTCTTACCTTCTGGGGATAAAGTTGCTGGTGGTGGACATACTCATCTTGTTGTTTTTCTTCACGATGCTTCTTTAGAAGATCTTCCTGATGATTTAAAAAGAGTTCCTATTATTGTACATCCTAGAGATTGTGTACCTAAAGATTATATACAAAATAATATTAAATCAAATCTTACATTAATTTCTCCTAAGAAATGGTTAATAAAACATCCCGGTCATAGAGGATCTGCTGCTGTTATTTCTGCTGGACCTTATCTTGATTATAAAGAATTAAAACAATTTACTTTAGATAATCCTGAGACAAAGTTATTGGCTGTTAAGCATGCATATCCTCATTTATTAGAACATGATATTAAACCTTGGGGATGTATTATACTTGATCCTCGACCTATTACAGGAGTTAGTACACATAATATTGTACGAAAAGAATTATTTAAAAATCTTGATACTACTACTAAATTTTTTGTAGCTTCAATGACTGATCCTTCTGTAACTAATTACTTAATAAGTCAAGATGCTGAGATCTGGGGATGGCATGCCTTTACGGATTCACTTAGACAAGAAGCTGAACAAGGAACACAAATACAAAACCAACAGGTTAAAGTATTAGAAGAGTTAGGTATTCCTCAAGGAGCTACTCTTATTACTGGTGGTACATGTGCTGCTATGAGAGGTATAGGTATGTTACATACTCTAGGATTTAGAGACATCCATCTATTTGGTTTTGATTGTTGTCGAGATGAGCCTACTAATGAAGAAAAGACTGAAACAACTGGAGATCTTGAAGGTGGAGAAGTACCTAAACCTAAATATATACAAGTTAATGTTAAAGAAAAAACCTATTGGACTACTGGTGAACTTCTAGCAATGGCACAAGATTGTGAAAAAGTTTTTGCTGATGAAGGTCTGGAAGGTATTCTTACATTTCATGGAGATAATACAATGGTAAGAGATCTTTGGGATATTAATTTGGAAAGACAAGAACGTCCACTATTTGAAGGATACTACGATGACTGAAGAAAAAGAAGCTAAAGGAATAGCTGCTCAATATTTAAAAGATGGAATCAAAATAAATACTTCTATTCCTGATAGAAAAAAAGTACAGTTTGATCCTACTTTAAGTAGAGATAATCCTTCTCAAAGATATTTAGATCTTTTAGAAATCTACTCTACCCTACATACTGCTGGAGAAGGAATGTTTAATGGTAGAAGTCTTATAAAATATATTGAAGTTATAGGAACTTATCTAAAAAAATTAAACTGTAAAACATTACTTGACTATGGATCTGGTAAAGGACATTTATATACAGAAAAATATACAACAGTTCAAAGAAGAGATGAAATGGATCGACCACTTCCTAAGTTATGGGAATTAGATAGATATCAATTATATGATCCAGCTTATCCTGAACATGAGAAACTTCCTACTGATAAGTTTGAAGCTGTTATTTGTACAGATGTAATAGAACATATTCCAGAAGCAGATATTGGATGGGTACTAGATGAGATTTTTAGTTATGCAACTAAAATGGTCTTTGTTAATATAGCTTGCTTTGATGCTTTAAAAATTCTATCAGATGGTAGTAATGCTCATGCTTCTGTATTTCATAAAATGGATTGGCTAGAACTTTTAGCTTATAAGAGTGAGTCTTACAAACATTTAATTATCTATCCTTTCTTTGATATGTTTGACGAAGAAGAAAATGTAGTAGTAAGTGGATATAAGATTGATCAATTTCCAAGAGTAATAGAATTAAAACCTAAAGAATAAGGAGGATACTATGCTAGGTATAGCTGAATCAGTAATTGGAGTAGCAGGGAAAGTCCTTGATAAGTTTGTTGAGGATAAAGATCTAAAGACAAAACTATCTCATGAGTTAAAGTCACAGATCGTAGCACTAGATCTGGCACAAGCACAAACTAATCTGGAACAAGCTAAACATTCCAGTATCTTTGTGGCTGGTGCTAGACCTGCTATCATGTGGATATGTGCCTTTGGTCTGGGCTGGCAGTTTGTCTTTCAACCTATAGCAGTATGGGGCATTGCTGTTAGTGGAGCAGATCTTGTTCTTCCTGTCATACAAACAGAAGGTCTTATGTCTTTAACTCTTGCCTTACTAGGTCTGGGTGGTATGAGAACTGCTGAGAAATGGAAAGGTGTTCAAAGAAATAGTATGAAGAGATGATTAAGTGGCTCTATAAATTACAGTGGAGGTTTTGTATTTGGTTAAATAAAATACTGAGTGGTAAACCTCCACCTAAATACTTAGCAGGAAAAAAGAATGGCAAAAAATAATGGATGGGCTGAAGTAAGAGAAAGTCAATTTGGTTATCAAGTTGTTCTTAATCATTTTACTGGTGAGCCAGAAATATGGGATAAGTTTTCTACGAAACAAGCAGCTAAAGAGGAAGCCTTTCTCTGGAACAATGGACTTTGGGGAAAAGGTTTTACTTATTCTGCTGAATGGTTGAGGTTAAATACTAAAGATGATACAACTAACTGACAATGCAGACATACATCTCTCTTCTATAGTAGCTGAGAATAAGGTAGCTGGTGTTAAACTAGCTGTTAATAGTGGAGGATGCTCTGGCTTTACCTATGATTGGCAGTTAGTAACCGAAGAAGAAATGATAGATATTGTTGATGATTATATTATAGATCTTGACACAGGTAAATTATTCATAGATAATCTTTCTGTTATGTATATAGCTGGTATGGTTGTTGATTATAAGAAAGATATTTTTGGTCAAAGATTAATGATTGACAATCCTAATGTCGAGTCTATGTGTGGATGTGGAGAAAGTTTTCAATTTAATCCAGAGGGGTAAGCCAATGGGAAAACTAACTGATAAAGAATTTTTAGAATTTAATAAAAAGTTATGGGAACTAATTGACGAGTATTCTCCCAAGGAAGATAAGTCTTCTTATACTTTAATGATAAGTGGATGTTTATTAAATGCCTGTTTAAAATCCTATGTAGCAACTCTAGGAACAGAACCTACTATAGCTATGTTTGAAATGGCTATTAGTCAGTTAACAATGGAACCAGATACGAGGATACTTCATTGACAAACATATTAGATAAACAAACACCTACCTATACTCTTGATTGGTATATTAAATGGATAGCTTCCATTATACTTGTTGTTGCAACTATATTAACAAGTAATAATATTTATCCTCTTAACTTATATTTTCATGCTGTTGGTATGTTAGGATGGTTTATTGTTGCAATGTTTTGGAATGATCGAGCATTGCTTATTATTAATTCTGTTTCTTGTGCTTTACTAATTGATGGGCTTGTATCATATTATGCTAAATGAAAAACAAGAAAAGTTTTGCCAAGCCTACGTTCTTCATAGGAATGCTACTGAAGCAGCAAAGGCAGCAGGGTATACTGCAAGATGGGCTACCACTCAAGGGTATCGTCTTTTACAAACCGATGAGGTTCAGGAAAGAGTTACACAACTTGAACAAGAACTTGAAACAAATGTAGATGTTATTAGTGAAATAGAAAAGCAATATGAGTATGCCAAGATTAATGGACATACTAATAGTGCAATTAAAGCACTCGAATTACTCTCCAGAGTAAGGGGAGCTAACTCAGATATCAATGCTAATCTGGATGAAGAAACTTTAGAGTCTGCAATTATAGGTTGTTTGAATGTTCTTGGTGAAGATAAGGTATATAACCTTGTATCCAAGTGTGACTTTACGATTTATGAGGAGGATGGGGAAAATGAAGGGACAGAGAGCAACGAGGAGGGGCCATCTCTAGAGTCTCTGGACCTACCCCTGCCTGAAGAGGCTGATTCTTCTGTATGAGCCTTAAAACCCCATACAGAGCATTTAACTTTTTCTGACTACTCCATACCCTCTTAATGCCTGACCTACCCCTAAGTATCCACCCTTTTTCTTTTTCTTTATTAGTCCAACACTTCTTTTTTTAGATGCAGCAGTAGCATCTTTCTTTGTTCCTTTTATAATTTCATATTCGTTGGATTTTATTTTACCTGCAAGGAACATATCCCATACCTGATCGTCAGTATATTTTTTACCATTATAAATACTGGGGGCATTAAGCCAGTGTGTCTTCTCTTTGTTTATAGGAATACTAACTCCTAATTCAGAGACATCTTTTCCCTTCTTAGTTTTGTAGACAGTACGTCCTACCCTTGTTCTTTTCTTTGTAGGCTTTCCTACTAAGTCATTCATTTATAGCTCCATATCCAAGGTCTTGGGTGAGTATCACTGTTTTCCATTGTATCTATGTGGAGAAACCTCTTCTCATGTGGTCCTCTTTGTGATACTCCAATGCCAGTGAAGCCATGCTCAATAGCTAACTTCATTAATCTGTAGGCAGACTTACCACTGATCACTACATCAACTGCTTTACCATAGAGGTGAGGAGAGTTCTTAGCTCCTCCAATAACTTGGTTATAGGATTCATGTCTATAGCCTGAACTTACAATCATTGGTTCATTAAACTCATGACGAAGAGCTTCCAGTTTTTTCATAAACCCTTCATCCATTTCACATTCATCTGTACCTTTACATTTAAGTTCGTCTACAGAAAAGTATTCCCACATTATTCTTTTTCCTTTGCTCTCGTTGTATCAGGATGTGTTCCATTATGCATTCGATGAAACCGATCCAGATCTTTTTCCATAGCTGTTAGTCTCATTTCAATAGCTCCATCTCTTTCAGATCTTTCTTTCAGGATCTGGGGAGATAGTATGTCCTTTGCCATGACATCAATAGAAGATAGAGCAACAGCTTGTCTTGCTTCTACCTTATCTAACCGTTGATTTAAACCAGCTACATCTTCTCTAACATCCTCCAGAGTTGCCGTAATAGATTTAATCGTAGCTTTCAGGACTCCCCATGTAGTAGCTATTCCTGTAACTACTACTCCAAAAGTCAGAAGTTCTCTTGGTCCTAATTCTAACATTAATTAAACTCTATAGGTTTTACTTCATCTGTTGCCAGTGATCGTCTATCATACCTATTTTCAATTTGTACAAAAAATCTTTTTAATGCAGCCAAGTCTACACTAGGATTTCTCTCTCTTATTTTTTTAAATAATTTTTTATTTGTTGACAATCTACTACCGGGAGATATCCCATACTTATTAGCCATTAGAAATCTTTTACCATGCTTACTCAAAGCCATAGCTTCTTTGTCTTTGTATACTAATCTATTTAATTCTGTAGGTTTCATAAATTTTCTGTAAGAGTTAACTAATTTCTTAACTAATTTAAATGCCTCAAACTCTTCAGCTAAAGCTTCATCATAGTCTCTGCCTATCTCTTCAAAGTCAATAGGAATATCTTTATCCGTTAGAATATTACTAATAGTTTTGGTAGTATCTGCCCTATCTCGTTTAGCATTTCTCATTAAAGTTCTACTTGTAAAGGCAAGATTTTTCTTTGGATTAAATTCTCTCTCTTTTGATGCTAAAGTCCAAGGAAGCATAAGTCCTGTTCCTCTTGCATTCACTCCATGTTTAGCAAACCAATCTGCCAAATCACCAGAGTCTTCAAATCTCTTACGATCTTCTCCAAAGTATAACTTTTTTAAATTTCTTTCAAGAGCAGGAGGAACAACACCAAAATCTTGTCCTATTTCTCTACCCATTTTTACAATACCAGCTTCCTGTAACTTCCAAAGATCTCCTAATACTTCTCCTGTACCATCCCAATCACCTTCATTCCATTTTTTAATTAGATCTACTGTTCCAGCCCCTACTTGTACAGCTAATGAAGGATCTAAAAATGTACCTGCTTGATTTCTAACCATTGATGCAAAGTTTCTATCCAAACTTTCTCCAATATCCATACCACTAGCAGCATCAACCATGAAAGGCATAATAAAATCTAAAGCAAATTGATCAGGGTTATTATAACTTAGATCAGTAACAAAATACTTTCCAGTTTTCTTATCCTTTCGGACAGCTAATGCATGATTTTTTGTCCATACAGGACTCGATTCTCTAATGGCAGGAAGAACATCTTGTGTCCCATTTAATTGATTGTAGGTATAAGCTGCTACTGATGGTGCTGTAGCAACAATAGACTGCATAATAAGTCTATCTCTACCTGCTTTTACTAATTCTTTATTACCTGTTAAAGTTCCTTCTCGTATTTCATTACCAGCTAATTTAAATAGATTATATTTATTTCGTAGGTTCTCTGCTGAAAAAGCAGTAAAAGAACCAAGAACAGGAAAACCTCTCATTCTCTCTAGTATCTTAGGAATACGAGAATAGACAGGTACTATATTCATAACCTTACCTACAGCTTCTTCATCCAGAAGTTTAGCATCAAAGTCTGGATCATCCCTACGAATACCAAACTCTCTACTAAATTTATCTCTAAAAGCTTCTTGTTCATCTACAGATCTTGCATTCCAAATATCTTGAGATCGTTTTCTCTCTCTGAGAAAGGAAGCTACCTTACCCAGATCATCTGTAGCCATATAAGCTTTTTGAGCAGCCTTTGATGCTTTCTCTAGTCCTCTAAACTTATACTCTTTCTTACCAACCTTTAATACTTTTGGTTTTTCAAGCCAAGGAGTAAATCCTGTTGCTAAATTTAATACAGCTTTTTTAAAGAGACTCTTATCCGTTATTTTATCCAAGTCTCCAATACGTGTCATTATTTGATTAAGCTCTGCCTGACTTCCCTTTAATCCCAGTTTATTAATAGTATCAGCAATCTGTTGCCTTCTTTCTTTATTAGCTGGTGCAAGAAGTTTTATACCATCCACAATTCCTCTACCATTTCCTGTAGCCATAGTGTATTGAATAGCACCTAGAGCATTTCTAGCTTGTGCCTGTAGACTATAAACTGTTTTATTCTTTTTAATATATCCTTGAATACCAGAAAAAAGATTTAACATATCACCAATAAAAGGTAAATCTTTTTCATAAGCTAAATCACCCAAACCTCTACCATCAAATCCTTCTGATAATATTTTTAATGATTGAGCCGTTTCTTTTGGAACATATATTTTAGTTAATTTTTCCGAAGGTAAGTCTGCCCTTAAAACAAAAGGAGAATTAGGATTTGTAGGATTCATTTTATTTTTAGGATCTCCAGATGTTATAAGAGGAACATATCCAGCATCGTCAGCCAATAATTCATTATCAAATATTTTAGCTTCTCCTCTTTCAAGTAAACTATCACCTAAAGAAGAAGCTAATCTTATATTTTTTGAAGAATCAACTACACCTTTAACTGTTTCTAAAGCCCTAACACCCGGATTAAAATTAACTCCATATATTTGTTGTATTATTTCTGGAATATCTTCTCTTGCTTTTAGTACTCCAAGTCTTGACTTCTTAAAATCTACAGGTTGATATAATTCTTCTATAAATTTTCTAACTAATGTAGCTCTTTGTTCTTTTGTAGATGGAACATAATTACCTTTAGCATCAAAGATCCCTGCTTTCTTACCCCATGTATCAGGATTGTCCAGTATTAATTGTAACACATCACGTTCAATGTTTTTATTTTGAGGCTGATTTAAAAACTCATCTAAATCTTTTCTTCCAACTCCTGAAAACTTTTCATAAATTCGTCTGTTATAAGGTTGCCTAGCATCATAACTATAAATATCTTTTAAATCATTTGAACCATACTTAACATCTCCAGCTATATCCTGAACCTGTCTAACATAATCAAACCATGTATCTATAATACTACCCATTTTAGGGCTTTGTTGTCTGACAAGTTTTAATGAATCTACATCACCTTCCATAGCAGCATTAACCAAGTTTTTACCTTCAGGAGTATCAAAACTTTCAGTGAGTACTTCATCCATTTGAAGAGCAAGTTTCTCAGTTGCTTCTTCTATTGGTTTTGTTTCACCCGTAGTTCTTTCAGTTATTCTAACATTAACCTCATCAATATTAGCTTGAGGAAGAAAATTATTTTTAATATAATTAGTTGCATTAGCTACAGATTCAACCTCTCCTAGATTTTTAACCAGAGGTTTTGTTGCATCAACAACTGACCCACCAATAACATTAAAACCAACACCAGTAAGAGGACTTAGTATTCCTTCAGCTAATCCTTGTAGTGCTATAGCTCCTGCATCATAGTCACCTTCTTTACGTCTTCCCAACTTCATATCAGTTCCTTGAGAAAGATATTGTTGAGTAGCACCTCCACCTGCTGCTGCCGTTCCCTCTATAGCATAAACAGGTAACATTCTTTTTCCTATAGCAGCTTTTAATCTAGCTTTCATACCTTGTTTAATACCAGCTTTAGCAGCTTCTTTACCTGCCTGAATACCTACACCACCAACACCTGCTGTAAAAAATCCTGCTAGAATTGAGGCAAGGTTTGTTGGATCTAGAATACCAGCAACACCATAATCTATAACAGCATCTGTAAGAGGAGCACCACCACCTGAAGGAGATCCTGCCATAGGAAGTTTATCAATCTTATCTAATGCATGGGAATAAAGTTTTAGATTATCATCATCAAGGTTTTCAATATCAGAACCTTGAGTTAATGTAGACAATACATTAATATCAAAATATCTACGTTTCGTTAGAAAGGTATCTATGATATCTTTAGGATCAGTAGAAGGATTTTCACCTAATCCTCTTAATGAATGATAAGCAGCACTCAGAAATGTAGGATCTTGCTGCAAAGACTCATAGGTTATTTTAGTCTCAGCCATGTAAGTACCTTACTATTGAACATTAGGAATCTGTTTAAGTGCATCTTTTTTAGAAAGTATACTAGAAGAAGGTTGATCTGGATCTTGTGCTGCTCGTATTATCTCTTCAGTTACTTTTTTACTAAAACCTGCTTTAGCCATAACTGCTCTAAATAATTCAGGAAGAGTACTAGCTTCAAGACCAGCATCTCCAGCTATTGCTCTAGCTTGTTTAACACCTAATTCTGCTAATTTAAAATACATCTCAGTAGCATCTTTTTTAGCTGTAGCTTCAGCAGCATCAAGTTCAGCAAAAACTTTTTCGAGAGTTCCAAGACTTACCATACCTTTTATAAATTTATCTCTTTCTTTTTCTGGAAGATTAGCAAGTCGTTGTCTAATTCCCTCATCCCTTGAAATTTTATCTAAAAGATTTTTACTTTTTCTACTTCTAGATTCTTTAGCTTGCTCTTGAAATTGTACATCTAATTCTTTATTAGTTTCTTTAATTTCTTTTTCAAGTTCAGCAGCACCTTCTCCTGCTCCAGCTAATGCATCAATTACACTAGTTGCTAGAGTGGGAGATTCCATTGCCGATTTAATAGCTCTCATATTATTTCTAAATATCTGAGCATCATTTCCTTCAGCAGCAGCTTTTTTATTTTGTTCTAACAAAGTTTTAGCTATATTTGCTTCTTCAGCTTCAAATCTATCCTGCTCTTCTGAAATAGATATACTAACATCTTCTTGAGCTTTTCTTTCTGCATCTATATCTACAGGTTTAACACCATATTTTTTATTGAATTTATCTAACATACTTTCAATTTTTTTAAATCTATTCTTTTTAGGTGTAGAATCAACTTTCATAATAGATTCTATTGTTTCTTCAGGAGAAACACCTAAACCGGGATCTACCTCTACTTCTTCTTCTTGCACAGAAACTGTTTCAGAAGGTACAGGAACTGTTTCAGGAGGTGGAGGAGGAGCTTTCTGTGAAAGAGTTGTTTGAACTTGGGACATCATTTCTCTGTTAGGATCATATCCTTTAGGAAAGTATTGACCATAAGAACCTCCTTGTCTTTTGATTACAGGAAGACCAGATAATCCAGCCAATCTACCACCCTCTTTCTTAAATCCTGTTATATTACCTATAGCTCTACCAGCACTAAAAGGATTTCCACCAGCCGTACCAGCACCATAGATATTTAATCCTGCTAAACCAAGACCAAGTAACTGTTGTCCAGTACTAGGAGCACCCGGCAATCCACTTGTTGTCTGTGTAAAACTTGATCCTCTAGCATATGGATTACCATAAACCATACCAGAATAATCAGCTAATGTTTGTTGTGGGAATGCCCTCTCTTCTAAAAACTTACCATAAGCTTCATCAAGTGCTGACTGAGCTAATTGTCTTTTTTGTTCTCCAACAGTTTGTTGTGCTCCTCTTTCAGCTAATCCAGCTTGAAATAATGCAGGACCAGTTCTACCAATATCTCCAGCCATCTGTCTTTCTCTGGCTTTCTGTTGTGCAAACTGTGCTTGAGCATTCTGGAAAGCACTCTGCAATCCCTTAGCTTCTATGTCAGCCAGAAGTTGTGACTGTCCTCTTTGAAGTTCTGCTGCTTCTACTCCTGCTCTGGAACCTAGACCACTCAGACCACCAGCCTTTACAGCTTCTGCTTCAAATCTAGGCATAATATTACGTTCAAAGTTTGTTTGGGCTTCTCTCTTTTCAATATCAGTTACTGCTCTTTGGTATGGAGACATATACTCTTGAGCCGTTTCGGGTGTAAACTTTTCGGCTCCAGTTCGATATGTTGCTAAAGCTTCCTCTATAAATGGTTTGGTTGTTCCTACCAATCCTGATATACCTGCCATAGCTTGCTGTTCTTCACCAGTAAGAGGGGCAATCATTTGTCCTGTATAAGGATCATACCCTCTTTCTATATCTGATCTATATAAATCTCTAGCTTCTCCAAGTATTTCTTTTACAAATGGAGCTAATTCTGGAGGAAGTTTCTGTGATTGAACTACCGTTTGTTGTGATGGTGTTCTATCTTTAACACCAAATAATGAAGATAAAAAACCCATTGCTTACACCCTTTCTATCATTGGCCTTAGAGCAGCAAGACCATTAATCTCATTAGGCTGTTGGCTTGTACCATATGCCTTTTCTCTAACACTTTCTACAACTTCATCCATAACATCTGCTCCTTCATCTGGATTACCATTACCTAATGCAGCCATTGTATAACTGTCAACTACATACTCAGTAGGACTTACTGCCAATGTAGCTACTTGTTCTTCCCCTTCTTTAATTGGCATGTATACGTTATCCTCCATACCATGTCCATCTCCCGGCACTCTACCATGAAACTCTCCACCTGCTGCCAATCTCATCAAACCACCACCAGATTCTGCCATTATTCTTTGAGGCTCTTGCTGTGACATTTCTATCACATTTTGAATAATAGTTCCTGATCTTTCAATTAAACTCTCTAAAGCTTTAGCTCCTATTGAATCTCCATCAGGTAATGTAGCCGTTAACATTTCATTTAAATTTTGTTTAACATCCATAGCCATAACTTCATCAGGTATAAATTGTGGTATCGGAGCTTGCATAGGAGGCTGATTAGGAGGAGCAGCCTGAAGTCCTTGCCTACCTCTAATCATTTGCATGTCATCCATAGTTTGTGGAGACTGAGCTACTTCCTGTACCATCTGCATACGTTGAATATCTTCAAGAGCCATATCTATATCCTTGTAAGTAATTGGCAGCATAATTACTAATATCACTTTGAGTATCAAAGTTATTTTTATTGTTATAGCCGTATTTTAATTTTTTATTTTTACTAAACTGATCTTGAGTTTTCTGTTGCATAGTATATCTAGTCTCATCTAATACTTGTCCCTGATTATAGTTACCAAATAGTGTACTATGATTAACCCGATTAAAATGTTCTGCCATTGTTTTCATTAATTTAAATCCTGCCAAGATGTTTCTGCTCCAACACTAACATATCCTCTAAACTTACCACTACTAGCTGAGTAAGATATATCTCCCTTTATTGGTCTTCCTATACTAGTTATACTTACTACTCGAAATATATTAGAAGCTGGTTTATTCTGAGCTTCTAAATCTCGACTATCTAATTCATTAACTAACATTGCTCCCCATCTTTGAAGTTCTTTATAGAAGTTAATTAAATCTTTATTTCCTATATTTTTAGGTAAAGTAGGGTATCTTGCCATTACCTACCTCCATCTCCCTGCAATGCTAGTCGAATTGATCCCCATTTCCAACTAGCATTATTAGATGCAGAAGATACCCTAACTTTTGCTTGCCTTCCTCTAGCTCTAAAATCAACTTTCTGTGTTGTATTCGTTATATCAAACTCTCTAACTATTTCTTCTGTACTTTCAGGAAATTGTTTTGTTGTTAAATGTAGTTTAATTTTACCAGTACTTAAATCAAAGTCTGGTATTATTCTATTCATAAACATAAGAGCATTACCATCATCAATATCAAAGTCAGCCGACTCTACAAAAGAAGTTAATGTTGCACCATCTCCAGTAAATACTCCTGCTGGCTCATTATTAAACAAAAAGTTTCCTGTAGTTGTAGCACCAGTAGTTATTGTATTACCAAATACTTCTCTATCTGTAAATGTTGTAAAGAATGTATCTCCATAAACCCAATAATTTTCTTCAGGAGAAAAGACTACATAACTATCACACTCTGTAGAATTATTAGAGACATATAACCAAATTATTTCTTTAAACTCTGAATTAATTCCTGTATAAATTTTATCATAATAAGTAGTATTTAATCTATCAAAAACAAATCTTCGTACTGTTGAATCTAATACTTCTACTTGTCCAGCATTAGAATAAAAATTATCAAAGCCCATCCAATAAGTTACACCATTATAATCTATACCTGCATGTGGTCCTACCAACCCACAATTTGTTCCAGCCTGTTGAAACTTAAATGTAAACGGAGGACCAGCAAATTCCATCAGCCATAGAGAATTATCGGTCCATATATTAATAGCATTCTTTGATCGAACTGCTCCTACTATTTTAGTTCCATCTGTAAGAACAACTTCCCCTGCTGTAGAACTTACTGAAGGAACCCAATTAGTTCTATCTCCTTGATCTGACCATCTAACCAGCATAGGATTAAATGTACCACTTACAGTAGCACTTGCATTAAATTCATTAGCTCCCAGAGCAATTACATGCCTGTCATTAGGAGAAACAATTACAGAATTAACACTAATCGGAGATGTTGTAACTGTTGTTGCTCTTACAGGAGTAGTAGAAGCTTGAGTAATAAAGTAAAATATATTGCCTCCTCTTCTATTTAATAAAACATTTTCTCCCCAATTGTCTAAACTCCATTGAGCAATATCTAAAGCTAGATCAGTAGCATCTGCTGAAGCTTCTTCATCCCAAGCCCTGCCTGATCCTCCTCCTGCTGTTTGTTTATAAACCAATGCTGTCATATTAATAGAAGATGTTACATCTCCACTTGCACTTGCATTAGCAGCAGCACTAACAATTACTTGTGTACCGTTTACTGAAACAATTGTAAACTGTGGTCCTCCTGCTGCTGTCTTGGTAAGATTTAAATTACCTCCTATAGTAGCTGCTACCGAATCTATAGAAGTATTTTGAAATATGATAAAATCATTAGCAACACCACCATGAGCAGCATCACAAGAAACAGTGACAAGTGCAGAACCACCAGTAGCTGTAATCTTGCTAAGACCCACCGATGTAGGATCTGCTGCATTATAGTCAGAAGCTCCATAACCTACTCCTTGTGAAGCTACTGACGTACCAGTAGCAAGATAGTAATTAAAAGTAGCATTTCCTGCCTGTGTCGAAGTAGCTCCTGCATTATCTGAAACAGATATTGTAAATGAATTTGCATTTATAACAGAATTAACTGCATACACATTTCCTTGTAAAGTAACATCACTTCCAATAACAGCAGCAGATGTAAATAAAACGTAATCTCCAACTTGTCTTCCATGTGATCCATCAGAACAGCATACTCTGGTTGTTCCTACACTTGTACCAAAACAATTTGTTAAAGTAACGGCAGTTGTAAGAGGAGTAATATCTACTATACGATCTTGATCATGTTCATAAACTTTATCAGGTGTAGCAAAAATAGCTCTCTTTTTATTACTGTTATCCTTCCATGCTAACAGATCTCTGGCAGATCCATCAAATGAAGTAGATACTTTAATTTCGTATCCTCTTACATTTTCTGGTTTTCCAGCCCTAAACCTTACTCGATTACCATCAAACCATCTACCTTCTTCGGCATACTGAGTAGACTCTCGATGGAATCCCGGTTGAAAATCAAATTTTGCAAGTTTAGATGTCATGATTTATCTTGTAAAGTTTTTAAGCATTACTGCATCAATAGTTGTAGCACTTCTAGCACTATAGATTAATAAATCTACAGCACTTGTTGTAGATGTAGCAGTTGGAGCAACTCCTGATACAAACTTATAAACAGTATTATAAGATAAAGTACGTCCTCCTGTTCCATCTTGTATTACATAAATACTTCCTGTTTGTCCAGCAGTAGCATTGCTTGGTGCAGCAAGTGTTCTGTTACCTCCTAAAGTTACTAAGAACTGATTACCGTCATTAAAGTCTATTGCTATTGAAGCTGCATCTGTAAGTGTTGTAATGAAAGATTTAACAGCACCTGAAATAGAAACTGTTCCTTCCATTCTAACAGCACTTGTAAAAATTACTGAAGCTGTAAAATGTTTATCAGCTACAATAGTACTAGATACAGAAGTTGGGACATATCTTATATCTGCTAAAGAAGTATCGGGAACATTAGTAGCACAAACTCCTACATCTTTTGTAGCTGCTGTTCCAAGACCCGGTATACCTTCAGAATTAAGAGAAAAAACAGATGTTCCATTTGTTAAATAATAACCAATTCCTCCTGAAGGAACAGTTACACCAGCATTGCCAGCTACTCTTAATATGATAGCATCACTAGCTGTTGTATTAGCAGATACTGCATTTCTAATAGCATAAGTTTTTGCTGTATTGGGAATTAAAACAAATATAGAAGTATTTGCTCCTCCTACTGTACCTTTAAATTCTAAAATAGCAGATCTAGATTGATCTTCACTTCCTTGATTTTCTGTAAGAGTAACAGTAGCAGCAGATCCTAGAGAAACAGTAGTATAGGAAGCAACAGCTTGATCAACAAGACTTATAACATTGTTAAGAACTTCTCCCCATGTATTAGGATTATCTCCATCTCCTTGTTTTGTTAGACGAAGATTTGTTGTATATGTACTTGCCATTTAACTTACTCCCATATCTTTACTTTTGTATTCTTTTTAGAAGATTTTGGAGAATCTAGCATTCCCGGCATTCCTGAGAAATAAATACAAGATATACCTGATACATTATCTAACATAGATGTCCAAATTCCATCATTTTTTAAATATATTTTAAACACATTAGATTGATCTACAATTCCTGTAAATACTATTTGATCATTTTTAAATACTTTTACCATTTCTTTTGTTGTAGCACAATGAGCAGGTAAAGATGTCATTATAGTTCCTAAGATTAATTCAGGTTTTTTCTCTTGAGCAAATAGAGTTCCAGAAAAAAAATAAAATAAACCACTTAAAATTAAAATATTCTTAAACATTATACCTCCAATATCGGCCAATCAAATAGAATGCCACTTGTAACCTTACCATCTTTATCTTGAACTACTAAAATTTTACTAAGATCTTCTACACTAGAACAAGCATTAATAGCTGTTTCCATTTCTTTTGCCCTTGTTCTCATTGAAGCTCTCCATGTTTTTATTTTAGTAGGAATAGCTTCACCTGTTTCTAATTCTCGTATATAATAACAATCAGTAGCCCACATTATTCCTCGTTGACCTTCCTTAAGCATACGTAAATGATCTTTTTTCAAAACATTAATATCTTTAGGTGTTGAGGTAATTTTTCCATTTTCATCCATAGACCAATTATATAATCTTTGATCAGGACGAGCATCTTCTTTTATTTCTGTTATATTCATTTTAGCTTTATAGTCATCAGGCCAAATATTCCAATTCTTAGGCTGTCTTACACCTTCATCATCGGTCCAACCTTGTCCTACAAATATTTCTCTATCCTTATACTTAAACATTTAAAATCTCCTTAAGCCCATGATGCTACAGCACATACAGAACTATTAGTACTATGTACATAATAATAATGATAGTCAACATCTAAATTTGTTTGAGCTGTACCGTATGCTTTTGAAAAACCACACCCTAAAGAATTAGCTTCGGCTCTATAATCTAAATCTAAACTATCAAAGTAAGATTGAGTTAATGCACCTGTACGTCTATTACCTCCCCCAGCTATTACGACTCCACCAGCAGGACAATCAATAGCAAGACTAACAGGTGGAGCTGCTGCTTGTGCTGTAGCACTATCATAAGGAGTTGTACTTCTTCCATATATAGCCCAAAATTCAGCAACACACGAATGAAACATTTTCGTACTAGTTCCTGATAATTCTTTTGAAGCTACAACAATATCAGCCGTAGTATTAGCACTAGCATCTTCTAAATAACATAAAAATAATCCATCTTCTCCACTAGAAGCATATAAAGAATATAATACATTCATGTTTGTTCCATTTATAGAAACATAATCTAAAGTTCCATTACCATAATACCATGTGTTATATTTAACAGCAGCTATTATCATTCTATCTGGATAAGCATCTCCTATATCTACTCCAGATTTTGTTTTAGTAACGGTAAATCCTCCATTATTAGTAAAATCTGCTGAAGCATTAGAGGAATCTCCTACTCCCTCTGTAAAATGAACTCCATCTGGACCTCCTCTACTTGCTCCTGCACCTATTAATTGATTTTGAAACATTATGCTTTACTCCATGAAACAGCAGCTACACAACCAGAACCTACACTTGCACCTTCATCAAAAGAATAATCTATATCTAAATTTGTTTGAGTAGTAGCAGGTGCTAAAGAAGCAGAAATTATTAATGAATTACATACAGCCCCAAAATCTTTAGTTAAATTATTAAAAGTTGATTGATCTGGATCATCACCTCTATCACCTCCTACTGCTACAATAACACCTCCTCCTTCACATGTAATTTCAGCATCTAAAGGAGATGTAGAACTATTAACAGTTTCTGTATCATGTGCTGAAGTAGCTTTTCCATATGTTGTATAAATAGCAAGACCTCCTGAATGATAGTTTAAAGCTGATCCAGTACTAGAATTTTTACAAGACATTACAAAATCAGCACTTGTTCCATTTTCTTTATGCATTTGAAAAATACCTACAATATCTTCAGCAGAAGCTGCTTTAGCTGTTGCTACTAATGTCATAGCTGTTCCATCCAATGTGAGAGAATCAAATGCTGCATTACCACCACCACCATGAAATGTTGTAGCAAGTTTTGCTGCTGCAATAATTTTTCTATCAGGAAAAGGGGTACCAATGCTTAATCCTGTTGTTGTTTTTGATGAAGTAAAAGTTCCTTGATCTGTAAAATCAGTTGTTCCACCTATAAAAAATAAGCCATCTGGTCCTTGTTGTTGAGTTCCAGCAGCCATTAATAAAGTATGTAATAACATTAACCATATTCCTGTGTCATTATAGCTTGTATATTTTCACCTGTTCCATCACTAGATACTGAAAGAACAATATAATCTAATCTATCTACAGCCCCACTAGAAGTTGTAAAAGTAGGATCATCAGCAGCTTGAAATTTCCAACAAGCATTATAAGCAATTGTACCACTTCCTCCAGATTGAGTAAAGAAAATACTTCCTGTTTGTCCAACTCTTGCTCCTGTTGGTCTAGCTAAAGTATGAGCAGCCGTAACTGTTGTTGAGAAATTTTGAGCAGATCCAAAACCAAAAGAAACAGATGTAATTCCATTAATAGCTGTAGAATGTACTGAAGCAGCAGCAGATTTAACTAAAGAAATTTGTCCAAGAAATCCAGCATCTCCACTTACTGTAGCTGTACCTTTCATAACTACATTACCTTCTAGAGAAGTAATACCACTAACTCTAACAGTTGTTAGAAAACCAGTAGCTCCAGAAACAGTAACTGTACTTAATAAGTTTACGGCTCCTGCCACACTTAAAGTACTTGCTAAAGATGTAGCTCCACTTACTCTTATTGTTCCTAAAAATCCTGAATTACCTGATACAGTTGCAGTACCACCAACAGCTAGATTACCTGTCATTGTTGTATTACCAACAATAGTCACAGTCCCACCTACATAAAGATTAGTTCCTATAGAGACATCCCCACTTACTGAAACATCTCCATCAAAGTTGGCATTACCTGTTGCTTGAAAAGTTCCTCCTACAGAAACATTAGTTGCTACATCAACATCTCCACTGACAGATACATCTCCTTCAAAAATAGCTTTACCTACAACTGTTACAGTAGATCCTAATTGAGTAGCTCCAGTAATTGTTGCTGTACCACCTACTGATACATTACCAGCCATATCCACATTACCTGATACAGAAACACTATCCTCAAATATAGCAGCTCCTGCCACAGTTACTGTTGATCCTAATTGAGTAGCTCCCGTAGCTGTTAGAGTTCCTCCCACTGAAGCATTAGTAGCTACATCAATATCTCCACTTACAGAGACATCACCTTCAAATACAGCTTTACCAGCTACTGTTACTGTGCTATTAAATATAGCAGCACCAACTACAGTAACTGTCCCTCCTACAAATAAATTTCCACCTATTGTAGCATTATTAACTGATATATTACCTTCAACTGCTGCTGGAACATTTGTTAAATTTGATCCATCTCCAAAAAAAGCAGAAGCACATACCTTACTACTTACATGAACATCTCCTTTAACAGTAACATTACCTCCTAAACTTACATTTCCTACAACACCAAAAGTACCACCAACTCCTAAATTGGCTGTCATAGTAGTATTACCTACTATTGTAACTGTGCCTCCCACAAATAAATTTGTACCTATAGATACATCTCCACTTACAGAAACATCCCCATCAAAGTTAGCATTACCAGTAATTTGGGCTGTACCACCTACAGATAAATTACTATTTACATCTAATGTAGAACCTAAAGATGTAGCTCCACTTACTCTTACAGTTGTTAGAAAACCAGCAGCCCCACTTACTGTAGCTGTACTTAAAAGATTAACTGCACCTGCAACACTTAATGCTCCTCCTATACTAGCAGCTCCTGCTACTGTTGCTGTTCCTGTAATATTTACATTACCACTTACCGAAACATCGTCTTTAAAAGTAGCTGCTCCAACAACATTAAAAGGTCCAGATACCGATACACTTCCTCCTGCATGAATAAATCCTGATACTGAAATATTTGTAGCAACTCCTAATTCTGCCTCTACATTGCTTAGATTTGAACCATCTCCATAGAAGTAAGCAGCCGTTACATTCCCACTTACTTCAACATCATCTGCAAATGTAGCTTTACCTGTCGTTTTGAGAATACCTCCAATAGATACTGAAGTTGCTACATCAAGACGACCACTTACAGAGACATCATTATTAAATTCTGTTTTAGATTGAAAAGTTCCAGTACCTGTTGTTATTAATGTGCCTCCAATAGATACATTCTCATTTACATTTAATTCTCCACTCACTGAAACATCTGCATCAAAAACTGCATTTCCAGTATTAGTTAATGTTCCTCCTATAGATGTATTACCAGCAACATCAAGAGTTGAAGCTAAACTAGTTGCTCCTGCTACTGTTAATGTACTTCCTAAATTAACAGCACCACTTACAGTCACACTAGATTTAAAAACTGCTGCTCCTGTGATAGTAGCTATACCGTCTATTAGAGCATTTCCTACAGAAATACTTCCCCCAATAGAAGCTGTAATGCCTGTTAGATTAGAACCATCTCCATGAAAAGCACTAGCACAAACTTTTTGTCTTACTACTAAATCTCCAGTTATACTAGTACTGCCAGAAACCATTACAGTTCCACCAACTTCTATACCTCCTGTTCCTATTTTAAGAGCAGAATTTGTTCCGTCTCCTGTTTGAACATTAGTAATAGAAGCTTTTACTCCAGCATTAGTTGTACTAGAATTAATCTGAAGTAACTGCTTATATGTTCCTGATATTAATTTTCCTGTTAAATCTGTCATATTTGTTGCCAATACTTCTCTGTTTCATCCCAAGTGGTTGATGCCTGATTCCACTGTAATCCCCTACCACCTGTATCAGGTCTTGGATTTCTTATGGCAGGATTATCTTTTACATTTGGTACTTTATTAAGAGGACTGTTTTTTAAATCATATATTCCTTCAAAATCTTGTGGGCATACTAATAGACCATAACTATTTAATCTCATTACTCTATGTGGATAAACAAATCCACATGTATCACACATAGCTAAAGCATTTTTTTGTGTTGCCATTAGTTATAAAAAGTTAATCGAGGCAATAAATAGATACTAGCTCTTTCTCTATCTTCTTCCATAGCTCTTCCTAACTTTTCCTCATAGTTTGTTTTTAACATAGCAATTCTTGTATCGGCTACCAAAGGTCTTTTCATAGACATATAGTAAGCTAATCCACAAGTTAATGCTGGTAAAAATCTTTTAGGTAGATCTGCATTTTGATCAGCAGACTTATTAACATCTGTTAATTCTTTAACTATCTCCATTTTTAAAACATCAGTAGAATTTTCTGGTATAGGCCATACCGACATTACTGGATTATCTCTTGCTCTCCTAACTGTATATTGGCTTGGTCTACCAGTTTGAGTATGAGCAGGAATAATAAGATACTCTTCAGGAGTAATACGAGTAAGTTGTATATCTGTATTATCTCTATTAAGAACAACTTCAAGAGCATTGATAGTACTACTTGCCAAATCATATGATGTAGTCGAAGCAACTACTGTAACAGCAGTAGTACTGGTAGACCAAAGAAGTATGCCTCTATTCTGCCAATCTTTAAGCATAAGATTGATAGAACGTCTAGCTGAAGCTGGCTCATGACCAAGAGTATCTTCACCCCCAATCATTTCCATAGCTTCTTGGATTACTTCATCTATATCCAGATTAAAATTATATGTGCCTGAGACTGCCATTATGTTCCAATCGTTTTAATTCTTTTGTTAGCCCCTTCTATGTAAGAAGAAAACATATTAGGTAAAATAAAAGGAAATACTCCATGTATAATTAAACCAATCATAATTATTATTCCTCTTATACTTTCAAACCATGTAAATCTTAAATGTTTAAGATAATTTATCTTTACATCTTTTAGATGTTTAAAATTTATGATCATATCTTTACTCCATATCTATTGTCATTTCCCCCCAATCAGGAGGTCGGCAATTACATTCGTCACACCTACACATATCTTTACCATCATGAAAAGAACACATCATATCACAGTGACAAGGGTGCTCACAATGGATACATTCATTAGTCATTTCTTTTTCTTATGTTTACTGCCATAAGTATACCTAAATTTTAAATATATATAATTAGAAAGATCTTGAAAATATTCATTAAAAGTTTTATAGTTTTCTCTATTAACTTTAGGAATACTATAATCTATTAATGAATAATCATCAAAACCTTCTCGTACAGACTTCTCATAAAGTTCTTTATTAATCGTAGGAGGCAGCAACTAAAGCATCTCCAGAACGATTTATCTTTCCTTTACCTTTACCTTTACCAAACTTACCGTAGGATTCATCTGCACTAGCATGAAGTTGTTTAGGAGTACGTTTCTTCTTGACTCTCATTGCAATCGACTCATCTTTACGAGCCTTATAGCCTTGTTCTTTCTTACCAACTTTACCACCAGTTTTTCTTGCAAAAGGTTTTTTCTCTCCACCCTTGCTTTTCTTTTTCCTCTTTACGGGACCAGAGGTATAATCTGCTCTTGGTTTTGCTTCCTTAATTTTTGTTATCTTACCACCCTTCTTAATAAATTCTTCAGTACCTTTTTTAACTGCTTTTCTTAAAGCAGATTTTCCTAAAGCACCTCCAACTCCACGTTTAACAAGGCCACCATTTTTCATATACCGTTTACGTTTAGCTTCAGACATTGTACCAGCCCTTGCCATTTCTGCTGGTGAAAGTCCTACTCTGCTCATTCCTGCCATTTTATCCTCCTTTAATTATCATAGAAAGAAGCAATTAATTCTGCTCCTTCCAGAACACGACCACCACCTTTTCTAGCAAAAGGTTTTTTAAGTCCGGGCTTTTTTGCTCCTCTTTTTCTAGTTGTTGGAGCTTTGCTATAATCTCTTCGTGGTTCTATTTTCTTTGTAATACCACTATAACCTTCAGGAAATTTTCTAACAGGTAAACCTACCATGTCCTTAGTTCCAACTGTTCCCGTATTTATATATTTTGCCATTATTTTTTTAGCTTCAGGAGATAGTTTTTCCCAATCTTTTGCAGAAGGTTTTAACATTCCTTTTAATATCTGACTACCTCCCCCTTTTTTTATTATACCACCAGACTTTTTAGCAATAGAACCAACAGTGGGAGTAGTTGTAAATGAAGTTTTTCCTGTTAATCCATGAGATGTTTTAGAAGGTTTAACAGGTATTCCTGCTGCTGCTTTTTTAATTTGAGCAGCATTCATTGCTTCCCTATTTATTTTATTTAGTACTATCATTGCTTTTCTAGCAGTCCCAGAGTCTCCTGCTGACTTAGCCTTTCTATGTATACTTATAATACTATTTATAGCTTTTCCTTTTGGAGAAGCAGCCTTTACACCTTCAGGTATTTTGTAAACTGAAGGTTTAGATTTTTTCATAGCACCTTTAAGTATAGCACCACCTACACCTCTTTTTTTCATAGCCATCTTAGCCATTTCAGATTTAGTCATTCCCTGATAAACTGATTTACGTCCTTTAACAGGTTTACTCATTTTAATTTTTTGACCTACTCTAATCTTATTAGGATTTTTTATTTGTGGATTAGCAGCTAATAAAGCTTTTAAAGTCGTACCTCTACGTTTAGCTATTTGAGATAGAGTATCTCCACTTTTAATTTTATAACTTCCAGATGCTTTATCAGAACCTGCAACTGCTGGTCCCGGTCCTTTACCACCTAGAAAAGGAATTGTAGCTGCACCAACAGTTGCTAAAGCTGCTCCTCTAGTAACTCCCCTACGTATGTTTCTTTTTCTTACAGCTTTCTTAGCAGCAGAAACTACTCCCGGTTTAGCAGTTTTTCTTAGTCGTCCTACTCCCGGCCTTTTTCTTGCTTTGCCCGGAATAACAGATCCTTGTACTGTGCCTACAGTTTTCTCTCCAGATTTAGGAGGAGTTCTTTTAGCAGTTCTAACTTGACCTGTTTTTACAGGACTATCAGCACTCTTTGTAGGTTGGACTGTTTTTACTTTTTCTGCTTTAACTGTTCTTGTAGGATCTTTAGGTCTTTTACGTCCACCTAAAATATTTCTACCGGGTAAAGGTTTAATATCTGTTATTACTCTTTTAGCTGCCTTCTTTATTTTTGGTTTAATTTCCTTTTTTAATTTCTTCTTAGCTAGTTGTGTAAATATACCCATAACTATGCCTCCCCATAAGTACTATCTTTTTTAGATGTATCTATCTTAAAAGATTTACCTTGTTCATAATTTTCATCTACTACTACATCTTGTGGAGGACCAACAACATCTGGTCCTTTTCTAGCAGCACCGTACCCCTGTCCTGTAGGTTTCCCTAATATCTTTTTTAGGTCAGGAGGATATTGCAATAATGTACGTGGTCCTAATCCCATTTTAACTTCTCCTTTTCTTTGATCTTAATTTCTTTAATGTCTTGGCAAACCTAGCTCTTTGTCCTAATTTACCGGGAGCTTTAGCTGCCTTATTTAAAACTGACTTAGGGATAGTCTTTCCCTTCTTAATACCAAGAGATGCACGTAATGCTCCCGGTTTCTTAATAGCTTTTTTAATATTTAATTTCTTTTTCTTTCCCGGTTTCATAATCTGTTGCCTCACACTTGCTCTATTAACCATCAATCATATCCTGCATCTACAACTTGACCACCTGTCATCTTATAGGTAATTTTTCCACCATATTTCTTTTTTCCAATGCTTCTACCCTTAGTTCTATCAGACCTACCTTTGTCAGGTCCAGCACGAGATCCTTGCCACTTTCTTAGTCGTTCTAAAGATTCTGATGTCGGGTATCCACCAGATCGTGGACGTTCTAGTGATGGTTTTGGTCCTTTTGGTTCCCATTTTTTTCTTTTTTTAATAAGAGATCCTATTGTTCTAGTGCTTTTCATAATATGTTACTCCCTATTATTTCTGTTAGCCATTCTTCATAGCCTTTCCAAATCCTTTAATAGCTACTCCTACACCTTTAGGTTTACCAACTCTACCACCTTTTTTTCTGCCTACAGATTTAAGAATATCTTTTCTTGATGCTCTAAATCCCCCTTTAAGTTTTTTAGGTATCTGTCCCTTTTGTATTCTTTCTTTTGTTTTCTTTCTTTTTTGTTTTCTTGCTTTAGCAGCTTCAGAGGGTTTAGGTGGTTTAAGTTTTAAAAGTAAACCTGCCATTTTTTCTCTATATTGTTTAGGAGTCAGATTAGGCTCCTCTATTACTTTTCCTAGTTCTTTTGCCATTGCTGGAGAAATAGCTGGACCTACCATATCATATATATCTTTAGCAAATAATCCTAATCCTGCTGGCCCTAATAAACCTCTTAAAGGAATTTGAGCAGCCTTCTTACCTAACTTTTTAGCTAACAATTTTTGTATTCTTTCATCTTTAGCTACTTCTTTAGCTGCCATTCCTGCCCCTGTTAATCCTAAATATACACTTAATTTGTCCTCTTCGGGTACAGTTTTTTCTATAGCAGCCCCAGTACCTACACCAGTACCAAAAGCAACACTAGGTTTAAATGCTTTGGTAAATTTTCCCATTATGGTGAACCCGGAGTTATTGTATCAGGACCACCAGCAGGTGATGCAGCAACTTCCATATCATCCTGTCGAGTCCTTCTAGCTTGGTTACGTAATGTTGCTATAGCTGTTTGATATTCGTTCTGCCATACTGGAAGTGTATTCCAATCTTTCATATACATTGTAGCTTCTACCATGCATCCTGCAAAGAGAGCTTGATAACAATAATCACTAAAATAATTTTGGGTTGTTACACTTGTACCTGTAGCAGAAGCTAGAGGTAAAGGCTGAGACTGTGATTGTATTTCTACTGTAAGTGCTGAAACTGGTGTGGGTACTATCTTGATACTGGAATTATTTTTTCTTGTATAGTATCTAGGTGTACCTGTAGATGCACTAACAGGCCAGTAATCATTAACATACTCTACTGTTCTTTGAAGTAAGTTTGTTACAGTTGTGCCTGTACTTACCTTAAAGTTTACATTACGAACAATACGAACTCTATCATTTAAAGATACAGCACCAGCATTGCCAGATGATACCGATATATTAGTATACTCATCTAGTCCAGAGTCATCCAGATCTTTAACCATACGAAATTCTGTTTTCTTTACGAAAGCCGAAACTTGAGAGGAAAATTCAGTAGATTCGTTCTCAGTCGTATTAATTAAATCTGTTTTTAAATATGCAAAATTAGGCATTGTTAGCCTAGATACAATGTAATTGTTGGAGCCATCGTTCCTGTTCCAGAAGTGGCAACACTAACAATACCAAAAACTCCTACTCCCATATCTCCTATATACTGATCATTAGAATCAGTTGCTCCTACACGGTAACGAATAGCTGTTCCTTTAGCTGATTTATTTGTAATCTGTTTTGATCCTGACAGAACAATCTCACCTGCAAGAGTTGAATAAGTATGAATAGCAAGAACACGGGTTGTAGATGGAGAAGGATCAGAACCAGTTCCCTCATCTCCTAAAGTTGTGTTGGTATCAATATAACGAAAGCCTGTTATGATTGCTCCATCACTACTTACATTTTGTGCTACTTTTACGTTTGTAGTCATATCTGCTCCTTATAGTAGTAGGGAAGTGACTAGAGCCACTCCCCCACAGTTAGACTTATGATCCTTGACTACCGAACCATCCTCTCCAATCTGAGACACCGAAACTATATCGTTCCCTTGCCTTAAATCGAAGATTACCAGTATCAAAGTCAGGTTCCATCTTAGTTTGAAGAGGTGAACGTACAAACATTTTAGTTCCGTTTGGTACGTCAGTCTTGATAAACCAAGAAGTTGTATCAGAGAACCTTCGGTTGATATGATAGCCGTCAGGTAGCATACCCAAGTGACGAGTAGCATTGATTGCATTCGTATTTGGATTAGCAGCAGCTTGACTCGTTTGAGTGTTGCCGGGGCTAGATAAAATACGATCTGCAATTGCCCATGAGTCTACAGGAATATGCAGAGAAACAGCACTTGCACCAATTAGAATACCTCGATCATCTTTGATCTTTTGTACATTGGTTAATGCAGTTTCAAGAGTAGCTTCAGATATATCAGATGCAGCAATTAAGTTGCTCTGATTACCATCACCTACAGTTGGATGTGAACTTGCAAAGAAAGCCTGTCCGTCACCAATAGTATCACTGAAACCATTGTTGAAAACATTAGCAGCTTTAACTTGTTTCGTATTAGCCATTGCTCTAGCCAAGCCTCTTGCCCGAAGTTTAGCAAAGGTATCATAAAGATTATCTTCCATTGCTTCTTCAGTTACGGCAAAAGCCAATGCTACAGTTTCAGCAGTGTAACGTGCTGTGTAGCTTTCTTGAGCATCATCATACGAAACAGCAGCCCCTTCACCTTTCGTTGGTGCTGAACCAAAGCTGGTGAAAAGTACTTCTTCTTCAAATGCACGATCTGAGTTTTCAATTTCATAGAGAGGTTCTAATTCATTATTTACCTCTCCATACTCCATTCCGAATATGGCATTTAGGCCCGGAAGGAGTTCTTTGCTAATACTAGCTCTATTTATAGCCATGATTAATCCCTCCTATTAAGCCGTAGATGCCGTAGCCGTCACGTAACGATCACGGTGAGTATTCAACCAGACCTCTACGATTGGGTATGCATCGTCGTTACCCTCATCAGGAAACTTAGCACGGCCAATTACACGACAAGCTAGTTCAGTTTCTGCACCACTGGCAGCAAGCAAGTAATAGCTTGACTGTCCGGTAACAGTACTACCTGAAGAGGCAGTAGAACTAACTGTAGCTGTGTAGTTCCTTACAATAGCAGCTTCAGCAGCCGATAAAGATAAAGAACATTGGATGTAATAAGTCTGATCAGGATTGGTTATTACAAAAAATTTAACGTCTGTGGCACTCGTCCCACCCGGCCAATACCGGGAGAACTTTTGCTCTCCATTTTCCACATACTGACAACCCATGAAAACCCCTGAAGGTTTAAGAGTTGCTGCAATATACGGAGATATAGTTGCAAAGTTAGCTCCCGGTAATACTACTGGATCACCAGTAAAAATACTATTACTAGGAGATTGTGCTTGTCCTGTTGAGGTTAGTGTGATCATATCCGTCACTGCCTCATTATTATAAGCACCACCTTTCATACGAGCAGGGATGAAGCCACGAAATGCTTGTGTAGTAGACATGTTTCATCTCCTTATTGTTTAGAGATCGACTAGTCTTGAAAAGAAGGTTGCCGACCTCTGGTTGTTACTGATTTACTTGTGTTAGAAATTGGCATACGAGAATCAGAACTTTTCATGAGTTGTGCATTAACTGCATCCATCATATCACTAGACTTCTTCTCATAGAATTTCTGTCTGGCCTTTACCTTTGCTGTTGGTTTCTTAGCCAAAGCTACATCTCCACGACAGACTGCACCTTGGTAACGACCATCTTCCCTTACGAAGGATGTAATTGCCATTTCAGGAACTTCATCAGGAGTTACGAAGACCCATCCCTGTTGCTGGTTCTTACCAACATTCGTGATGTCGTCTTGTCCTTTTACAGATATACGTATCCAACGGAGGGACATATCCTCACTGTCGAATCTTGCTTGTACCGAATCCGGTATAGAGAGGGCATCTGGCTCCTCAAAGACATATTCTTCTTCGACTTCTCTTGTTTTAGCTTCCCGATTAGTATTACTACGTAGTTCATTTCGTGTTGTCATATTTCATTCCTCCACGTTTAAGTGATATTTGTATAGTTGCCTTCTGCTCCTTCAACTTTGAGCTTTTCGGCAGCATATTGTTCAAGTGGTATATTCCATTTCTGTGCAAGTCTTACATCCTCTTTGGATAATTTGACTTTACTAGAACTGGATGGAGACAAACGTGAAGCCCCCGATACTACTTGAGCAGGTGTTGACGGATTTTCCTGCACACGTTCCTGACTTTCTTGATTGAAAGCCTTATTTAATCTAATATCAATTTCCTGATAAAAATCATTATCGGATGGATCATATCCTTCCTGCTTTAATTCTGCATCTATTGCCAGAGCAGCAGCAGTTTTTACATTATCCTGTCCAAACCAATCATTTCTTGCAGCCCATTCTTCAGCCTTTGGATCTGTAACTGGTTGAGTTACGTTTGTTCTTGAAGGAGGTGGAGTAGCTGAAGATGAAACTTCTACTTCTTCATAATTCTGTTTAGCAGAAGATACAGCTTTTAAATCAGCTTGTGCCTCATTCAACATTTCTTGGGCTTTAAGAAGTTTTTCTTTTTCTCCTTCTTCAAAAGCTTCCATATAAACTGTTCTGGCAAGCTCAAGTTTATCAGTTAATTGTTTCTCAGAAGCATCAAGACTTAACTTATTTACCTGATTGACTTCCTTATCTTTTGTTCTGAGGGTATTACCTAATTCCTCATTTTTTTGGATGAGAGCAGCAATCTGTTCATCACGTTCTTTTCTTTGTCTTATTAATTGTCTTATTCTTTTTTCAGCCCCCTTAGTTTCTATACCATCTAACTCTGGTGGCTTCTCTTCTTTTTGAGGTTCTTCTTCAGCTTCTACCTTTTGTTCTGGTTCAGCTTCCTCTTCTATTTCAAATTCAACTTCTTTCTGCTCTTCATTCGGGATTTCTATATTTCCCCATTCTTCTTTTTCTTCACTCATTTTAACCTCCGTTGTGTACGAGTTCAACGATTTAACGTATATTATATTATACCATAAAATTAACTATTTGTCAAATTAACTTGATCCTTTTCCTAAATTAAATGTAGGATCTAGATCTTTTGGGTCTTCAACTCTCATAGTTATTTGATCATCAAACAGTAAAATTAATCTTACACCTTTGTAAAAAAGCTTTGTACCTGCATGTTTACCATAACATACATAATCTCCTATACTACACCATGCTCCAGCAGGAAACTTATCTTTATCCAGATAAGCTAAATCACCAAGAGCTATAACTTTACCAACAGTTGTAAGATATGATATATCATCCTTTGTTGAGTCTGGTAAAAGAATACCACCTTTTGTTTGGCTCTTCACAGATACTGGACGTACCAGTACATGAAATCCCGGTAATTCGGGTAGTACTTCTGGATCGTCTACTTCTTCTGGATCTGTAATCCATAGATTATTTTTAACTGCTTTACCCATTTGTACTTGTTGCATTTTACTCCTCATTATCTCCATAAGTTCGTTTTTTAATAATTTCAGTAAGATTGCCTCTGGCCCATTCCAGACCTTGTATTGAACCTACAAGCTGTCTATAGTGTGCATAATCTTCAGCATTCCCACTGGCTAATGTAATTCTGAGTTTTTGAATTTCATCATTAAACTCCTGAACCACCTCATCCCAAATTTCCATTGGTTAGGGTTACTTGCCTTTTATAGGATTTGGAAATTTAAATTCATCATAACCCCACTCATTAAGGTCAGCTACCATTTCCCAATCTCCGATACAATCACTCTTGAAAGGATCTCCATAAGTTACTGGTTTATCAGAGCTTGTTTTATTATAACTAATATAGCCTTTACCTTTCTTCATCTGTGGAATTTTTATTGTCTTCTCCATTTTAGTTCTCCTCTTTAGATTGTTCTATTGCCATTCGTACAAGAGCATCAAGCCCTTCACGATCATCTAATGAATCCTGTTTCAATTCTTCAATACCTACCTTGGATAAAACTTCCATTTTCTTTATATCCTTTTTACTTTCTCTATCCAGTGCTGCTTTTTCTTTCTTGAATTTTTCGGTAGCACCATCTTTTAACATATCTATGATTTGCTCATTTTCCTCAAGCTCAAGTTTTTTAGTCTTGAGTTCCATCTCAGCAGCCTGAACAACTGTATCAGATTGTAGCTTTTGTTTCTCTAATTCTACTTTAGCTTGTTCAAGAGCTACTAGCTGTTGTTCTGGAGACTGAGCTATACCCATAGCCTGATTAGCATTCATTACTTGTTGAGCAGCTTGAGCCATAGCCATTTCAACTACAGCAGGATTCTGTTGCTGTTCAGGAGGTAATTGTTCTATAGCTTGTTGTGCCATACCATTCATTTGTTCCTGATACTTCATAACAGAATGTTCCTGTATGTTAGCTTCAAGTAAGGGACGTAATCTCTGCATGATAGGATTAGCTCCATTGGCAGGATCTTGTAGGTATGCCATCTTGGTTTGTATATGAGCATCATGATTTTGCCCCGGAAAGGCTGCTATGGGTATTCCCTTTGTAGCAGCCATTATATCAGAAACCGGATCCATAGGCTTCGGTTCTATCTTGGGAGGTAAAATCTCTTCAAGATTTGGCATGTTGGCAGCATGAAGTATTGTTCTGTTCAGGGCTTCAAGATTAAACATACCGGGAGGTGACTGTTGTGCCATTTGCAGAGCCATGTTAGCCATCATCATACGATGAGCATTAGATGGTATGTTAGGATCTGATACAGGAACAATATCTACTCTTCCATCAAAATCATTTTTAAATATACTACGATCTTCAAAGGGAACATCATAAGGATATTCATTGGGAAGATAATCATAATCTATCTTAGCCAGTATTCTAAATTCATCTCTTTGTGATTTATGTACTCGTTTATGGATAGCTGTGAAGAACTTACTACTGGCTTCAAGGAGGGCCATCGTTGTTCCAACGGGTCCATAGGAGGCAGCATCAGAAACAATCTGCTCTGTGCTGTCTGCAAACTTCTGACCAGCAGAAGCTACAAATTGTAACATCTGGAATAGAGTAGAGGAAGGCTCTTTATAGGGGAGAGGAATAATAGCCTTTGCAAGATCTACTCCAGTTGCTTCAACCTCCT
>VTLG01007589.1_pt1 | contig 42313 bp, 62 predicted proteins | sample 4694571 | NCBI WGS metagenome assembly VTLG01 (sample SAMN12604809, study PRJNA352737) | marine metagenome | biome: ENVO:00000447; feature: ENVO:00000209|ENVO:00000569|ENVO:01000036; material: ENVO:00002151; isolation source: viral sequences binned using virsorter ...
AGTTGCCACCAGACACACCTGTCTATAATGAGTTAAGTGAGTTTCAACGAGATGGTGGGCAATATGTTGGCACATTAGGAGATCTTATTAAAATTTTAGGCATTGGTGGAGTTGCTGTAAAAGGTGCATTAAGTAATTTACCAGACGACTCGACTTGATTTATTGAACAGAAACGATTACAATGTTAAATAGAACTAAATTTTCAAAACTGCTAAAAGGAGGCAAAATCATGGATCATGGCAAAAAGAAAAAAGGCATGAAGAAAAAGAAAATGGTAATGAAAAAGAAGCCAATGAAAAAGAAAAAGATGAAGGGATATGGAAAATAAAAAAGATGTAACAATTAATGTTACTGGTGTTTCCATGTCTGGAAAGGCAGACATAAATGAACACAACAGAACTTCTCCAGATGATAAAAAAGAATCTGAGAGTCAAGAAAACTGCGATAGCAGAGAAAATGATTGATGGTGGGGAGTCCGATTATCAATCATATATAAAAGACGTCGGTATTGCACAAGGACTAGAAGATGCTTGTGCGATTATCGATGAAACGATAAAACAAATAGACAGAGAGGATGATTAAACATGTCTCATCAGCATGCAATATACACCGACAGTTTGACCAAAGCAACTATCGGTTCACACCAGTTACCAATACCAATGAACTGGAAAATTTTAATTCAACCAAATGAAATAAAAGCAAAGACAAAAGGTGGCATCCTTTTGCCTGATAAAGTCAAAGAAAATGAGCAAATACTTACTGCACACGGAACAGTTTGTGCGATAGGTGAACTGGCATATCGAGATAGAGATACAGGTCAGTCGTGGAGAATGACTAGATTGCCAAAGATTGGCGACCAAGTTACATATGGAAAATATGCTGGTCAAGCAATAGTCGTTCAAAATGTTAGATTTTTACTTCTGAATGATGACGAGATCACAGCGATCTTGCCTGATGAAGTAGAAGTAACTGCATACATTTAAAGGAGGTTATCATGGCAGAAGTCAACGATGTAATGCAAGAAATTCAAGGTGAAATCGACGATAAGAAGAAAGAACTTGAAATAGAGGTGGTTGATAATCCACCACCAAAGCAAGAAACAAAGGTTGAAGAAAAACAACCAGAACCAAAGCAAGAAGAACCAAAGCAAGAAAAAGCAAATGAAGATGCTGAATATGGTCGTAAAGTTCAAACAAGGATAAAAAAGGTAATTGCTGAAAAAAAGAAAGCTGAAGAAGAAGCAAAGTTATATAAATCTCAGCTTAATAATCTGCAAGAAAGATTAGATCGCCTTGAGGAAGGCAATAGTAAGCAAGCACAAACAGCATTTGAAGAAAGATACAACCAGACTAAGCAAGCACTTGCGAAAGCTATTGAGGAAGGTGACACAGAAGCACAGCTTAATTTTACAGAACAAATAGCTGATATGAGGTCAGCGATTAGAGTTCAACAGCTTGAAGAACAAAGGCAAAAGATACAATCAGCATCTCCAACAGTAGGTAAAGCAGAGCAAGTTGCTCAAAATCCTGCACCAGAACTAGCGATGAGATGGTGGGAAGAAAATAATTGGTTCAATGCCAAAGGTTTTGAAAGAGAAACTGCTGCAGCAAGATCCATTGATGTTCAACTTGATGTTGAAGGATATGACAAAAATTCACCTGTATATTATAAAACTCTAAATAATCGTTTACGAAAACTGTTTCCCGAGTTAATATCAGGTAAAGACGACGAAGTTGGCCAGACTAAGCCAAGAGTAAAAAGCAGAGATCCAGTAGCACCAACTGCAGGTGGCTCAGCTTATAAAGGCAACAGAGTCAAAGTAACAAAGGACGAACTTGCTATTGCTAGGGAACTTGGTATAACGGATGAAAAGGCATTAAGACAATATGCAAAAGAAATTCAAAATTCAAAAAGGAGTTAGTAATGACTGAAAAAAGAAATGTTCGTTCAAATGATTTAAGGGTGTCAATTAGAGATGAGGAAAGTAGACCTCAAACAAGTTGGCAACCACCAGCATTGTTGGATGCTCCAGATGCACGTCCTGGAATGGTTCAACGATGGGTCGCAACCTCGATTCAGGGTAAGGACACTCCCGACAACGTGTATAAAAGAATGCGTGAAGGTTGGGAACCACGCAAAGCAGATACTGTGAAAGATCAGTTGTTTCCGACGATTAATCATGGTCAGTGGGCAGGTTGTATTGGCATAGAGGGAATGTTGCTCTGTGAGATGCCTAAAGATAAGCACAAATCTATGAAGGCATATTACTCAGAAAAAAGTAGTCAACAAAACGAATCTTTGGCAGGCGATTTGGATGCTTTAGGACGTAAAGCAGGACAACCAATCTATCAAGAGAGGAAAAGTTCTGTTATGGGTGGCAGAAAGGAAATTTCTGCTATGGATGATTAACACTTTAATATAAGGAGATAGCATTATGGCAAATCCAAATGCAGCTTATGGTTTAATACCAGTCCGTCATATGAGTGGAAACAGTCCTCGTGCAAACAAATATACTATTACATCTGGATTAGCAGAGAATATTTTTACTGGCGATCTAGTTATTCTTACAGCAGATGGTGTTATTACACCTCATTCTGCAACTGAGACAAATAATATAGGTGTTTTCGCAGGAGTGGCATACACTGCATCAGACGGAAGTTATGTCTATTCACAATATTGGCCATCAGGAACAGTAGCAACTGACATCGTTGCTTATGTATATGATGATCCATACACTGTGTATAGAATTCAGTCAGCAGGTACACCTGCTCAGACAAATGTTGGAGAGTGTGCTGATGTAGTAGCAGGTGCAGGCTCAACAACAACAGGTCAGTCTGGTTTCAGTTTAAATGGAACTATGTCTAATGGAACAGCAACTTGCAAAATTCTTGGTCTATGGGAAGATCCATCCAATAGTTTTGCTCAATATGCACAGCTTGAAGTACTCATTAATGAGCATTTACTCAAGCAGACTGCAGGAATATAGGGAGAGTAATTTATGTCTATGAATAGAGCACAATTTGCTAAAATGCTCGAGCCAGGATTGAATACTCTCTTTGGTCTCGAGTATGACAGCTATCCACCAGAATACACACCTGTATTTGATCAGAACACTTCTCAAAAAGCATTTGAAGAAGATGTATTGTTAACAGGTTTTGGCAATGCACCAACAAAAGATGAAGGTGCTGCAATATCATATGATACTGCAAGTCAACAGTGGACAGCTAGATATCAACATGAAACAATCGCATTGGCTTTTTCAATAACTGAAGAAGCAGAAGAAGATGGATTATATGGATCTATTGCCTCAAGATACACAAAGGCATTAGCAAGATCCATGGCTGCAACTAAAGAAATTAAAGCAGCAACCATTTTAAATAATGCGACAACTGCAGGTGTTTACGCAGGTGGAGATGGTGTGTCATTATTAAGCACATCACATCCAACTCAAAGTGGAAATCAAAGTAACACTTTGGCAACTGCTGCAGACTTATCTGAGACTTCATTAGAGTCTCTTTTAATCCAAATTGCTGATATGAAAGATGAAAGAGGATTAAGAATTGCTGCCCAAGGCACAATGCTTATCATTCCAACAGCATATACTTTCACAGCAGAGAGACTTTTGGAAACTCAGTTAAGAACTGGCACAGCAGATAACGACATTAATGCTATCAGATCTGGTGGTTACTTGCCACAAGGTTATCACATTATGAGAAGATTGACTGACAGTGATCAGTTTTTCATTAAGACTGATGTGCCTGATGGACTTAAAATGTTTCAAAGATCCCCACTTAAAAAAGGTGTAGAGGGAGACTTTGAGACTGGTAATGTTCGTTACAAAGTTCGTGAAAGATACTCTTTTGGTTTTACTGACTGGAGAGGAATCTTTGGAACAGAAGGTGCTGCATAACAGTTCCTCCAGTGGAGGGAGAAGATGGGTCTCCCTCCAAATTTTAACCTTGACAGCGAAAGCTGACATTTGCCAAGACAAGGAGAATATAAATGGCTAAATCAACTTTTTCTGGTCCAGTTGTATCAAACAATGGATTTATACAAGCTGGATCTAATAATATTGTAGAAATTACAGCAGATACGACATTAACATTTAATGACCATGCAGGTCGTATCATCGAAGTGAATGATGCAGATGGAGTTATTACATTGCCATCAATTAAATCAGGTGAACTAGGTGCTAAATATACTTTTTTTATTGGAACTGCTATAACAGGAAAAATAAAAACAGATGGCACTGATAAATATGTCGGTTCAATAATGGTGGCAGTTGACGATGGTGCTAAAAAATCATTTATTCCAGGAGCAACAAACGATGTTATTGATATGAACGATGGCACCAAAGGTGGTAAAGTTGGATCATATATAGAAATAACAGCACTTGCGACTGCTGAGTATATGGTACAAGGTGTTTTAATAGGTTCTGGCTCAGTAGCAACACCATTCGCTGACGCATAATAGGGAGGATTAAATGGCTGATATTACATCAAGCACTATTCTTTCTGAAAACACTAGCGAAATCGTAATGGCATTCCAATATCAATATGTTGATACTGGAGATGAATCTGGAGTAACAAAAGTTGATGTATCAACATTGTTACCAAATGCTAATGGTGATCCATGCACAGGAGTAAAAATACTCAAATGCACATGGGTTGTAAAAGGAATGACTGTAAGAGTTCTAGCAGATGCTAGCACTCCTATAATTATGCTTAATCTTGATGAGGGTCAATCTGGCGAAGTAGATTACAAAGACATTGGTGGATTGCCAAATACAAAACAAACTGGCACAAGTCCAACTGGTGATATTAAATTCACTACAACAGGTGCAGGTGCAGGCGATTCATATCAGATTGTTTTAACATTAAAGAAAAAATATGTGGATACAGGATATGGTTAAAATATGCAACTGTATATTAAGGTGAACTATGGCAACATCAGGAACAGTTACTTTTAGACCTAATGTTGAGGAAATAATAAATGAAGCATATGAGAGATGTGGTCTTGATATTCAGACAAGGACTGGATATCAAGCAGTCTCTGCAAGAAGAAGTTTAAATTTATTATTTTCTGAATGGGCTAATCGTGGAATTAATTATTGGACAGTACAACAAAGAACTTTAACTTTAGCAACAGATACTTCTTCATATGATCTTCCTGCAGGTGTTTTAGATTTATTGGATGTTGTTATTTATGATAGTGCAGATTCAACAAGAACAGATACTATTATAAATAGGATTACAATCTCTGAATATAATCAAATACCAAATAAATCTGACACAGGCAAACCAAATCAGTATATGCTAGACAAAGGAAGACAGTCTGGATCCAATAATATTTATAAACTTTTTGTTTGGCAAACACCAGACAGAGACACATACAGATTAAATTATTGGTCCATGAACCAATTAGAAGATATAACAAAATCTAATGAGGACACAGATATTCCTTATACATGGACAGAATGTATTTGTGCTGGTTTGGCAAGTAAATTGTCTGTAAAGTTTGCACCAGACAAATTTCCATTATTAAATAATTTGTATAAAGAAGCATTTGAATATGCATCAACAAATGATAATGATGGTGTAAGTTTAAAATTGCAACCAACAGGACTTAATTTAAGATAATGGCAAGATTTGCAACAGGCAAAAAATCAAAAGCTATAAGTGATATTTCTGGCTTTGAAGTTCCTTATGCAAGACTTAAAACAACTTATGATAATTTAAGAGTTGAGCCAGAAGAGTTTGATCCTAAACATCCTCAATTAACACCAGCGAAAAATGTAGTTGATGCAACTGCATTGTTTAATCCAAGACCTGATAATGATCCGGAAAATGTAACGATAAATATAGGATTTGTTCATAATATATTTTTATCAAGAGTCGAGAGATCTCAAATAGGTATAGGAATACATGCTTTGTCATCTATTGGAAGATATGCAATAGAGTTAGAAGAAGTAAGAACTGGTGTCGCAGGAACAGGTGCAGTAGGAACTGCTGCAGCAGGTGCTGGTGTAAGTGGTGTTGATGCAACTGGTAATGTTGGAACATCAGTTCCACAAGACCAAGTTGATATGTCTGCCAGTGGTGTTGAAGGAACTTCTGGAATAGGTGCTTTACAGTTTGCTGCAGTTATAACTGGTGTTGAAGGTAATGATGGAATAGGAACTGTCGCATTAAATTTTGATAGAGTATTTGATGCACCACAAACTGCTGCAGGAACAGGTGCAGTAGGTTCAGAAAATATAGAAGTAATTACAGGGACATTAACAGGTGTTGCAGGAACAGGTGCAACAGGGAATGAGACTATAGGTTCAGAACCAAATGTAACAGGAATAGCAGGAACAGGAAATGTTGAGCCATTTGGTGTGTCTGGTGATGGTAATTTACAATTAACAATAACACCAGTATCTGCTACAGGTACAGCAAACACAGGTACTGAAGATGCTCAATCATTAATATTAGAACAAAGTAATACAGGATGGAACGAGCAACATTGGAATTATGGTGTCTGGGGTGGTGATGGCAACATTGAGGGCATTGGTGCTATCGGAACTGTTACTGTGGATCCATTTAATGGACCAAATCCTGTTAATAGTGTAAGTGGCTCTGGTGGTGTTGGTAATGTTATATTTAATCAAGACATAAGTTTTGTTACTGGTTGGAATGTTAATGCTTGGAATAGTGGCACGTGGAGTGGCACAGATACATCGATGGGCATAAGTGCTACTGGTCAGGTTGGAACAGTCTCTATTAATCAAGATGTTAATCCAACAGGTGTCGCAGGAACAGGTGCTATTGGAACAGAAACTCCTGGTGTTAATAATGCTTGGAGTGAAGGCACATGGAATGATGGAACATGGAGTAATTAAATGAATTTTACACAATTAAAAACTAATATACAAAATTTTATAGAAGATGATTCAACTGAACTTAATACATCTATACCAGAAATAATCAAACAAGCTGAGAGTATGATATTTGCAAGATTGCCTAATTTGCCTTGCTATAGGCAAACAAAAACAGGAAATTTTGTAATTGGCACTGCAACAATAGATGTCCTCGATGCCAGAATGATTAGGCAAGTTTATTATACAGCATCGTATGGTGATTGTATTTTTTTAAAACATAGGACAGACAGCTATATAAAAGATTTTAGACCAAATGTATCAACACAAGGAGATCCAGAGTTTTATACAACTAAAAAAGCTACAACTTCTGGAATACAGATATTAGTTAGTCCAGTGCCATCTGCAACATTGGCATATGAGATTGATTTTATAGGTTTAGAAACAGGATTATCAGACAGCAATTCAAACAGTTGGATTGGTAATAACGCAGAACATGTTTTGTTGTCTGCTGCTTTGTATGAAACTTCTACTTTTCTTAAAGCACCAGATACAGTAAACTTGTATAAAGCACAATTTGATGAAGCAATCGCATTGTTTCAACAAGAAATGCAAAGAAACTATGCTAGTGAATACGAAGCAGGAATATAAGGAGATAAATTATGGCAATATCACAAGCAATGTGCACTTCTTTCAAATCAGAGATTTTGCAGGAAGGGCATAACCTTGCAACCGACACTTTAAAAATAGCTCTGTATACCAGCAGTGCTTCTTTGGGTGCAGGCACAACAGCATTTACAACATCGAATGAAATATCTGGGACAGGATACTCATCTGGTGGTGTAACATTAACAAATCCAGCAGTCTCTACAACTGGGACAACAGCACATTTTGACGCAGATGATCCAACATGGACAAGTGCATCTTTTACTGCTAATGGTGCATTAATTTATAATTCATCTAACAGTAATAAAGCTATTGCAGTTTTGGCTTTTGGTGGAGATTTTACAGTTTCATCTGGTACATTTAGGATTGTTTTTCCTGCTGCAGGTACAACTGGAATTATAAGGATAGATTAATATGTCAAGTTCATACACAGCCAATAATGGCATTGAAAAAATAGGTTCTGGTGAACAAGCTGGAACTTGGGGTAATACAACCAACTTAAACTTTGATATTATAGACAGGATATTAAATGGTGTCGGTGCTATTACATTATCTGGAACAACACATACTTTAACAACTACAGATGGTGCTTTGTCTGATGGTATGTTTTCTGTGTTAGTTTTAGGTGGATCTCCATCTGGAACAAATACAATTACAATAGATCCAAATGACCAAGATAAAGTTTATATTGTGCAAAATGGATCTGGCCAAGATGCGATATTTAGTCAAGGATCTGGAGCAAATGTAACAGTACCAAATGGCAGTAAAAAAATTATATATGCTGATGGTGCAGGCAGTGGTGCAGCAGTTGTTGATGTAACAGATTCACTTGATATCTCAAGTTTGCGTGTTGGTGGTACTGCAATAACAGCAACAGGTGCAGAACTAAATCTTATGGATGGTGGCACTACAAGAGGAACAGATGCAGTGGCTGATGGCGATGGCATCGTTACTAATGATGGTGGCTCAATGAAACAAACGAATGTTCAAACATTCTCCACTTATTTTAACGCAAATGCTTTCAGTGCTCCATCTGCTATCACATCAACTAGCACATTGACTCCAGGATCTGCTAAATCTATTTATCAAAGAGTAGATTGCTCAAGTGGTGCGATAACATTAACATTGGCAGTAGGCAGTTTATCTGTTGGTCAGTATATCGTGGTTGATAAAATAGATACAAGTGGCAACACATTAACTTTAGCATATCCATCTAATTCACAAGGGTTGTCTTTAGGTTCAAGTGTTGAGTTTGCATCTGCTTTTTATAATGGTACACACTTTAGTTTTATTGAAACAGTAAAATCATAAGGAGGTTTAAATGTCTGTTCCTTTTATATCTAATTTAGGTTTTACAGAAGTCAGCACTGCAGGAACTTTAAATACAAAAGCAGGTTCAAAAGATGCTTTGCCAGTTCAATATTATAAATTGACTGCAGACATAACAGGTGTTTTGACAATAAATAATACTGCAAATCATGCAAAAATTATTTTAGATATGAATAATAGAAACCTTGTCGGTGCTGCTGGCACTGGCTCAGCAACAACACCTATTATTTACAATGGAGATGATACTGTTGAAATAAAAGGTGGTGGTTTAATTACTTCTGGTGGTCAGATAAATGTATCAGACTCAGGCAATTCAGCTTACAATCAAACACCATCTGGTGGTGATGGAAATGTTACTGTTGCTATTAACACTTCTGGTTTTACTTTAAATTTTAGTCAAAACTATGTCGGTGGTGGTGGTTCTGGTTCGCCTTTTGGTGGGAGAGGACCAAATAACACACCAGCAGGACAATCTTGGTCTAGTTTAACAGGCACAAATGGTAGCAATATCACAGGTGCTTCATTTACTGCCGTGTCATATGCAGGTATTCAAGGTGCTGCAACAGGAAACACAATCAGTGGTAGTCGTAGAATGTCCACAACAGCAGGGAACTCTCCAAGAACTGCATGGTTTTATTATGGCAGTGGTGTAATCAAAAAAAGAGTCAGCACAACCAATGCGAATCAAGTTACTGAACCAACAAACTCTACAAGAGACTGGGGTTTTGATGATGTTAATGGCAGTGGTGGGAGAATAACAGGTGTAACAGTAAATTCAAGATTATTCACTGTAACAAATAATAATACATTTGATATAACATTTACATCTGGCACACAAAGTGTAACTGTTACCTCTGGTGGAGGAACAGCGACATTAAGAAGATATGATGCTACACAAGCATTTTCTTTTACTGGAAGTGCTCCATCAGTACAGCCAGTTGAGGCAACAGGAACTGGTGCTCAAACAGTTACTGCAGGATCTGGTGGTGCTGGTGCAACAGGAACAGTTGTAATAGGAATAAGTGGAACTGATTTTACAGTAACTAATAATAATAGTGTGCCAATAAATTTTGTCGCAGGAACTGGTTCTGCAACAATAAATGCGACATCAACATCAACATTTACAGGATCTGGTACTTCTTGGAGTTATACAGGGCAAAATACAGAAAATGATGGTGATGGCAATCCAACTGCAACTGCAACAGCTTTTGGTGGCACAGGTGTGACTAATAGTGGTACTGGTGTGCCAAGTTCAGGGATTGATACGACTAATTTTACAGGAAAATTTAACAGGACATCATAATGGTTGAAAAAAAGAAAAGAGGCAGACCAAGAAAAAGAGCAAGAACATCAAAAGGTAGATTTGTTGCTGATAATCCTAATACACCAGAAAATGAGGCATATGTTGTTGAAAATACAATCATAGGAAAGTTAAAAGGTTATGTCCAAAAAATTAGAAAAATCTTCTCAATACGCAAAATATGATATTGATAATGATGGCATAGTTTCGGATGAAGAATTTGCCCATATGGCAGAAATAAAAAAACTAGAGCATGATTTACGCAAACAACGTGCTCAAAGAAGAATGGCAACTGCCTCTTTGGTTGCTATGGGTTGTTTTACTTTTGCTATGTTCTTTGTTGACATTGAACGAGTCAAGGCACTCTCGGATATTTCTAATTTGTTTTACATTTCTGGTGCTGGGATTGTCGGTGCATATATGGGTGCATCTGCATTTATGAGTAGGAATGGTAAATGAAACCAGCTTTTGTTTTGTTGTGTTATCTAGCAGGCAATCCATCAGGTCAATTACATTTTGCAAATGTAAATAACTGCACTTATTTTAAAGAGTTTTTAAGTGGTCAAACCATTAAAATTGGTGAGGAGGAAAAAAGCTATAATTGTTATTGTAAATTAGTTAAAGTAAACGAAAAAATGAGGATATATTAATGATACAAGCACTAATCGGACCAGCAACGAAGTTGCTAGGTAAATTCATAGAAGATAAAGATGTTAAAAATAAATTAGCACATGAAATTAGCACAATGGCAGAGAAGCATGCTCAACAACTTGCCCTTGCACAAATAAAAGTCAATCAAGAAGAAGCAAAAGGAAACTGGTTCCAATCATCTTGGAGACCTTTAATAGGATGGATCTGTGGACTTTCTTTAGCAATTAATTATATGGTCGCACCAATATTAGGTGGTTTTGGCATAACTATCCCACAAGCTGATATGTCAGTAATGATGCCACTTTTATTTGGGATGTTGGGCATTGCAGGAATGAGATCGTTTGATAAATTAAAAAAGACGGATACAAAAGAATGAAAGCGAAAGTAATAGATAATTTTTTAGACGAGTCTTATTTCAACCACATCTCTGACATAATTTGTGGTGACAGATTTAACTGGCATGCTAATGAGTATTCAGATTATAAAGATGATCCTAAAGATAATAACATTCAATTCACACATGTTTTCATGTATCAAGGTTATGTTGCTCAGTCGTCAGAATTAATAAGAGATATGTTAATAAAAATAAATCCCTTGGCTGTAAATAGAGTAAAAGCTAATCTAATTGTAAGGACAGAGAAACCAGTGAAACAAAATTTTCATATAGATATTCAAGAATCAAAAAAATATCAAAGTGGAATATTATATTTAAATACAAATAATGGTTATACATTATTTGAAGATGGCACAAAAGTAGAGTGTGTTGCAAATAGGTTTTTGAGATTTCCTGGACCAATGAGACATTGTGCAGTTACTCAAACAGACACACCATTTAGAGTAGTCATAAATGCTAACTGGGTGGATTTTTAAAATGATTTGTGAAAGGTGCAAAGTTAACATGAGTGAAACAGAAATAAAAGGTGTTTATAAATGTCCTGTTTGTGGTGTTATAGATAATGATAGGTTGAAAAAATGAATATTGAGCAATTAAGAGAAGAATTAAAAATAGATGAAGGTGTAAAATATGAAGTTTATCTCGATCATTTAGGACTGCCAACTTGTGGCATAGGTCATTTGATTACAGAAGATGACCCAGAGCATGGACTTCCTGTTGGTGCTGAGATTCCAGAGGAAAGAGTGAATGAGTTGTTTGAGGAAGATTTACAAATAACTGTTGATGAGTGTAAACTTATTTATAATGACTTTGATGACTTACCAGAAGAAGTTCAACACATTATAGCTAACATGATGTTTAATATGGGCAGACCAAGATTATCTAGATTTCACAAAATGAAACAAGCAGTTGATAATCGTGATTGGCAAGAAGCATCTGTGCAAATGAAAGACTCAAGATGGTATAAGCAAGTTACAAATAGAGCAGAAAGACTTTGTGAAAGAATGAGGAATGTTTAAAATTGACTTTAAGATTATTAAAATTTAGTCCAGGAGTTGTAAAAGATATCACAGATTATTCTGCTGGTAAAGGTGGTCCATTTTATGTGGATAGCAATCTTGTAAGATTTAAAAATGGTTTTCCTGAGAAGATTGGTGGTTGGCAAAAAGAAGAATATTTTTATTCAACAGATCCATCTACTTCAGTGCTAATACAAGGAACACCTAAAAAAGCATTGTTTTGGAGAGGTTTTGATGACATTGACAGATTGGCAGTTGGCACAACTTCTCATTTATATTTAATAAAACAAAATATTTTACATGATATAACACCACTTAGAAAAACATCATCATCATTATCAAATCCTTTAACGACAGCAAGTGGTGATGCTACAGTTACAGTTGCTGATACAGGGCATGGTGCATCAACAGGTGATTTTGTAGTTTTAGATAGTGCATCTGCTATTGGTGGGATATCAGCAGACGATCTAAACAGGCAGGCAGGTTATCAAATAACAAAAATTGATAATAATTCATATACTTTTGAAGCACCATCAAATGCATCTAGCACAGTATCTGGAGGTGGTGGCACATTAAATATAAAATATTTAATTGGTGCTGCAGAGAACATGGGAATACAAAGTGCAGATCCAGCCACTGGTTGGGGAGTTGGTACATGGAACGCAGGCACATGGAACACACCAAGGACTGCTGCATCAAACAGTTTAGTTTTTGACGCAACAAGATGGTCGTTACAATTGTGGGGAGATGATTTACTGGCTAACAATAGAAGAGGTCAGATATATTATTGGAGCAGAGCAGGTGGTGAAGGCACCAGAGCAGTCTTAGTTTCGTCATTAGCAGGAGCAAGTGGTGTCCCAATAGAGAACAGGATGATAAGTGTATCTTTTCCAGACAGACATTTGGTTGCTGCAGGAACTGTTAATGCCTCAACAAGTCTTTATGATCCAATGTTAGTTAGATTTTCAGACCAAGAAGATTTTACAAATTTTACAGTAACAGCCACAAATACTGCAGGAGACCAAAGATTGGAAGTTGGTAGTAAAATTATATCCATTACACCATCTAAAGATGAAACCATAATTCAGACAGATGAAGCAATATATGGTATGACTTTTGTTGGTCCACCATTTACATTTTCATTTAGATTATTGGCAGTTAATTGTGGTGCAGTTGCTCAAGAGGGAACGATTGTTGTTGACTCAACAGTTTATTGGATTGGCAAAGATAATTTTTTCTTATATAATGGTTCTGTTTCAGAGTTGCCTTGTCCAATACAACATTTTGTTTTTGATAGATTAAATAGTGATTTTATAGATAAAACACATGTTGGGCATAATAAAAAATTTAATGAGATCACATGGTTTTATGTAAGCACATCAAATTCAGCAACAGAGGATCCAGAGCCAGATAGTTATGCGACATATAATTATGCAGAGAATGCATGGACAATAGGTGAGTTAGATAGGAACACTTGGAATGATGCCATAGGATTTAGAACAGTGCCATTTGCTTTTGACAAAGATGGAAATTTATATAATCATGAAACAGGTGATAATGATGATGGGACAGCAATGAGTTGTCATATAGAAACATCAGAGATAGAAATAGATGCGACAGGCTCTAGACAATTTTTAATTGATAGGATAATACCAGACGCAACCATGACATCAAGCACAAATTTGTCTGTTGAGTTTAAAACGAGGAAATATCCAAATGCTACAGAGATTACAAAAGGACCATTTACAATTACTCAATCAACAGAAAAAGTTAGCACCAGAGCCAAAGGCAGACAAGTCTCATTGAGATATAGTAGTTCTGGTGTTAGTGATAATTGGGCTCTAGGTGATTTTAGAATTAATGCTCGAGAGGATAGTGTGAGATGATAAGATTGCCAAAACCACCAATGACAATAATTACACCAGCTACACCAGAGCAATATGCAAGGAAGTTTTTAGAAATAAGTAATTATCTGCAAAATTTAGTTACAACATTAGAGACGCAACAGAATAGATCTGAATTTGAAACAGATAGTTCAAATGTAAAATCAGAGGATGACGCAACAGCGAAAGGATTTTTCTTTGGCTAATAATTATAAAAATGCAAAAGCTGATTTAACGACAACAAATAATACGACATTATATACTTGTCCAACTGCAACACAAACAATAGTCAAAAGTATATTAGTTAATGATGATAGTGGCAGTGGTGATACAATTAATTTTACACTGACTGTTGGTGCAAATGTATTTTCTCTTTTTAAGTCTAAATCAATATCTGCAAACAATACTGTTGAATTATTATCACAACCACTTATAATACAAGAAAGTGAAATATTAAAAGCACAAGCAACTACAGCAGATAGATTACACGTGATTGTTAGTTTTTTGGAGATAACTTAAATGGTGCAAATTGTAAATCCAGATGGAACTGTTGCCAACACCTCTGGCAATTTTGGTTCAGGATTATATTTACCAGAAGTAAAAGAACAGATGTTTGGTGCTTTTGGTGACATTGAAAATCAAACTCAAGGTGATAACACATTTGGTGTTTATCAACTACAAACTAATCCTTTAAATATACCAAGAGAGGATCTGCAGAGATTTTATGGCTCTTCTCAGATGCCAGCTTTACAATTTGTTTCTTTAATTCAAACAGGTCAAAGGAAGTTCGATCCAACAAGTAAAACAGACCAAGATCTTTTAAGTCAATATGAGGATCTTTATAATATGGGTGAAGTTCCTCCAGGATTTAAAACTCCAGAAGAGATAGCCAAAGAAGTTGCTATTGATGTTACTGTCGGTGCTGTCGGTGCAGCAGGAGCAGGAGTAGGAAGAGCATTAGCAGATCCATATTTTGAAGGTCAAGATGCTAATCTAAGCAGTAAAATTTTTGAAGGTGCGAAGACTGGTCTTGGCTTTGGTGAGTTGCCATCAGAAAGAGTTGCCTCAAATCTAAATTTATCAGAAACACAATTAAAATTTATTAATAAGAATAATTTATTTTATGATCCAGAACTTGCGAATGTTGATACTGCAAAAGCAACAGGCAGATATCTTGATTTTACAGACATTGGTGGTCTTGGCGACAAGCAAGTTTTAGGAACAAGAACTGTTTTTGATCCAGCAACTAAAACGAATATTGCTCAAAAAGTAAATTTAGACCAAAGAGTTAATATAGGAACGAAAGACAATCCATTGTATGCTTACAGACAAAGAGATCTTGGCAAAGGTATATCTGAGGGAAGATCAAGAACTTTTGATGCCACTGTTACAGATGTTCCTGTTAAATCAGGTTTTTCAAGATATACTTCTGAGGTTGGAGAAAGATTAACAAGTCCAACAAATGTAAGTGCTAGTGTGGGTGCAGGCACAGGTGCATTTGTTACAGACTTAATTTTAACAAAAGGCAAAGATCCTGTAAAATCAGCTAAAAAAGGTGTGGGTGCAGGTGCAGGTTATTACATTGGTAATGCACTTCTTCCTGGATTTGGTGGGCAAATAGGTGCTGCAGTTGGAGCAAAAGCTGGTGGCAGAGTAATTTGTAATGAGTTATCAAGGCAAAAACTTATGAGTCGACAACAAGTTGTTTTAGATTATAAATTTACCAGAGATTATTTGACACCAACACATGTTAATGGTTATCATATCTGGGCAGTATGGATGGTAAAGCAGATGAGAAAAGGCAGATTTGTTAAATTTTGGAAACATGTCGCTGGTCATCGTGCCAATGAAATAGCATATATTTATAATAAAAAAGACAAACCAGATTATCTTGGCAAAATATATCGTAAAATATTAGAGCCAATTTGCTACGGCATAGGTTTATTCTGTAAAAAAACAGATTGGTCTGTTTTGTATACTAAAAAGGAGATGTAAATGGCTTTAGAAGAAATGGGAATAAATGCACCACCAGAAGCAAAAGAGGCATTGAAACAGCCATCAGAAGAAATGCAACTTGTTTTAATGGCAAGACTTGCAGAAATGACTAAAGAAGAGTTGGCACTGCTGGATTCTGCTATTACACCAAGTGTAGCAAAAACATTAATGAAATTATTACCAGAACTTGAAATGTTAATTGAAGCAGTAAAAGGTGAAGGTGAGATGCCTGAGAAAGAAATGGATGATAAATCAGACATGGACATGGACATGGATAAAGATATGGGTGCTTTAGGTAATGTTGGATGATTGTAAGAAGAGCAAATCTTGGAGATATATCAGCTTTGGTATTTTTGTTGAATCGTATGCATAAAGAAACAACTTCTGAGATACCAAAAATAAATACTGCCAAATTAGTTGATAAAATAAATCAATTATTACATACAGGAGTAGTTCTTGTTGGCATAGATGATAATAACAATATAGTTGGTTCAATTGCTGGTCAAAAAAATACAGATTGGTGGGCAGATGAGGAACATATAGGAGATTTGTGGTATTATGTAATTCCAGATGCCAGAAAAAGCACTATCGCTAAAAAATTGTTAATTAACTTTATAAAAATTGTAAAAGAAGCTAAAATGAAATTGAGATTAGGTCATGTCTTTTCTGGAGATGTTGGTCGTAAAGATAAATTTTACGAAAGGCATGGATTCCAGAGAGCAGGAACAGTATATGTAGAGGGATAAATGGGTTCACTTTGTACCACACAACCAATAGTTTTACCAGATTCAAGTAAAGTAGTTCAAGGCACACAGATCCCTGAATGGGTTTCTGCTGCAGGAAAACAACTTTACGAGCAAGCATCAGAACTTGCACAATCACCAGATACAACTTTTCCTGGACCAAGGATTGCAGAATATGGGACTGACGAGAGTGGTGCTCCAATAAGATTAACAGAAAGTGAAAGAGCAGGTGCTGATTTATTAGGAAGAGGAACAGATACTTTTCAACCTTTTTTAGATAAAGCATCTGGTATTGCTGACACTTTAGGAGCAGGCATTGGAGATAGACCAGATTTTAGTGCAGATACAGTAAATCAATATATGGACACTTTTCAAACTTCTGTTGATCCAGCAATTGAACAATTGCAAAGAGAAAGAGATTTAAGACAGACTCAGAACAGGGCAGATGCTATTCGTGCAGGTGCATTTGGTGGTTCAAGATTAGGTGTTAGAGAAGCAATGACTGATGCTGAGATAGCAAGAGCAGGTGCAGATCTTAGAAGACAGGCAGGCAGAGAAGCACTCCAGTTTGCAAGTTCAAGATTCGATGCAGATAGGGAAGCAGATAGACTTGCATTTGAAACAGATGAAGCATCTAGAATAAGAGCAATGCAGGCACAAACGGATCTTGCACCATTAGCACAAGGATTAACAGAACAAGCAGCATCAGGATTAATTACTGCTGGTCAAGCAGAGAGAGCACTAGACCAAGCAGCACTTGATTTAGGTTATGCTGATTTTGTTGAGCAAAGAGAAAGACCTTTTCAACTATTAAACTTTGCACTTGGAGCATTACAAGGTGTCCCATATGATAAAAGAACTGTCAGTCTTGAGCAAGGTCAAAACTTTATGGCACAGCCAAGTATATATGGGCAGACGATAGGAGGACTTGGTTCTCTGGCCAGTTTATATGCTCTTAGCAGGAGAACGATATAATGTCAACGAAATTGTTCGGAGTATCTAATACAAATATGGGTGGTTTAGATCAAGGTGTTCTTAATCAGTTGCCGACAAATTTAAAGTCTGCTGCAATGTTGGCAGAAGCAATATCTCCAAAAAGAGAACCAATAGACCCAGCACTTTTAAGTCTTTTATATTTCTCTGAAATGGGCAAGCAAGCATCTCAGCCAGGAGCCACAGCATTAGGTGCAGCAGCAGGAGCAGTCCAAACACCTGCAGCATATTTATTAAAAGACAGACAAGCACAAGCAGATGACGCAAAAACAAGAGCAACATTAACTGCATCATTGGCATCTTCTCTGAAACCAAAGACTGGTGCTCCAAAAACAGTTGAAATGGGACCAGCATTGGATAGCGATGGCAAAGCAAAAGTTGATGATAAAGGCAGTCCTCTTTTTAAATATAATGTTTATAATGTTGATGGCAGTGTGCAGTCTAGTTTTGAGGCACCAAGAAAATCAGGAATAAATATTGATGTTGGTAAAAAAAGTGAGGCAAAGTTTGGTGAGGTATTCGCAACCAAATCTGCTGATAAATTTGCAGCACATCTAGATGCATCTGATAAAGCACAAGCAAGTTTGACAACAGTTGGTCAATTATTAAATATTGTTGCTGATGAAAATTTTACATCTGGTCCATTTCAATCTTTTATGTTACCACTTAAAACTTTTGCTTTAAGTTTTGGTCTTATAGGTAAAGATGACAAGACTATTGATAATATAGCAAGTGCAGAATTATTTAGAGCAAAAACTTATGAACTTGCATTGGCAGCAGTAGAAAAAATGAAAGGTGCTTTATCTGATAGAGAACTTGGATTTTTACAAGCACAGCAAGCATCTCTTTCTGCCACACCTGCTGGTAACAGACTATTGTTAGTGTTGCAAAAGCAACAATTAAATAAAGCTGCAGCATTTAGAGATTATGTTAACAACTGGTATAAAGAAAATAATGAAGGAAAGTTTCCATCAACTAGTGCTGATTACAGCAGAATGATGGCAGATTGGAAAAAATCAGATATTATGACAGAGAATCCTTATCAGTTTGTAATTAAAACTATTGAAAAAGAAACTAAGGACATGTTCTTAAATGCTGGTGGTTCATTAGACTCAGATGGTGATATGGATCTTGATTCTTTACCAGAAGAAAAGCAAAAACAAATAGCAAACTTTATGAATCGTAAGTATGGTGTTGCTAGATTAGATAAATTATTTAATAAATCAGGATTCAATTTAGATTAATATGAGCAAATTTTTAGAATTAATAAAAAAAGCTGACAAAGATGATGATGGTGATAATTTAATTATTGATGATAAAAAATCATCAGATCTTCCATTTGGTTTAGATAAGGTTGTTGACACTGTTACAGATACTGCTGTCGGAGTGAAAAAAGCATTTACTGGTGAAGACAAAAAAATTCAGTTTGAAAAAGCTGGAGAGATAACAGATATAGATATTGGCTTTTTTGAGCAATTAGCACCAATGTTAAAAATGATGGTATCAAGGTCTGATATGGGCAAAGCAGAAATAATACAAGATGCCTATGCAGGTGATGAAAGATTTGGTGGTGCATTTGTTGACAATTTTGACAATCCTTTTATCTTATGGGAAAAAGAGCCATATTACATAAATAAACCAGGAGCCACAGAAACAGATTTCACCAATATTGTAAGTGAAATTATTAAATTTTTTCCTGCAGCAAAATTTGCATCACGTGGCAAATCATTGATGGGAACAGCAGGAAGAGGAACGATTGGTTATGGTGGAACAGAAGCAGCAAATATTATAGGTGAGGAAATCGTATCTCCAAAAACTTCTGAATCTAAAACTGTGGCAGACAGAGCAACTGAAGTTGGAGTCAGCACAGGGATAGGTGTTGCCACTGATATTGTAGCACCTAAAGTTGGTGGTGCAATATCTTCTGGTCTGAAGGCAGTTACACCTAAAAAATTTAAAGATAGACTGCCAAAGATAACTAAAGATGTTTATGAAAATATCACTAAAAAAGGAGACTTTGATTTATCTCTCGGTCAAGCAACCAGCAAACCTTTTGAAAAAGGAAAAGGAGATCCAATAGTTCAAGCATCCCCTCAAATATTGAAAGAAGCAGGAATGAGACTTTCAAAAGGAGAAGCAGGAGAACTAATGGTTGGTCTGGATAATAAACAACTGGATCAGATAAGACAAGCTGCAGATAATTTAATGGAAAAGTTTGGATCTGGAGATATGAGTGGTGTTGCTAAAACAGACATCCCTTTAGACGCAACAGAAAGCATTAAAAAAATTGTTACTAAACAAGCTGATAAATTAAAAAGTCAAGCAAAATCTATATATGAAAATCAAAATTTAGATGAATTAATTTTGACTAGAGACGGCATAAATAAATTTTCTGGGGATACAGTCAGATCTATCAAGGATGAATTTAAACTTGGTCCATCAACTTTATCAGAGATGCCAGTTTTAACTAGAGAATTAAAAAACTTGAGCAGGATAGAAAAATTAAGTTCTAATCCTAATTTTAAACAAAAGTCTTTTTCTTTTATGAGAGATTATCAAAAAGGACTAAATATTAGAATTAATCAATTAAGATCCAAAGAGCCAGAATCACCTCAATTAGCAGCAATGTTAGGGATAAAATCTAGATTAGATAATTTTATAGTTAATGGAATTGACAATGCTTTTATAGTTGGTGATGAAACTATTATACAACAATTATTAAAAGCAAATAAAGATTACAGGGAATATATGGGTCTAACAGGCAGAGGTGTTGGCAAAGATGGATCTGAAAGAGCAGCAAATAATATATTAAAAAAACTTACAAAAAAAGATCTTGATGCAGATGCTGTTGTAAACACTTTTTTTGGTCAAGCAAGGTTTCATCCATCATCAGTTATGAATCTTGTTTTAAAAAAGATAAGACAAAATATTCCTAAAGATCAATTTCAAGAGATTTTAGCTTTGGTAAAAGATGGTGTTTTAACAAAAGCATTTAGTGGCAAAGGTGAAAGTGGGATTACAAGAAGTAATATTATTAATAATTACAATCAAGTTTTTAAAAGAAATAAACAATTAATAGGTCAATTATTTAGCAAAGATGAATTGGTTCAAATAGAAAAATTTAAAGATAATGTTCTTCCAACTCTTTGGGCAGAAATAAGAATGAATCCTTCAAACTCAGGAAATTTATTACTTGCAACTATGGCTCAAAAAGGATTATTAAATTTTGTCACAACACCATTATCAAAACTTACATTGGGGATGGGAGAAGTTTTGGATCCAAAAACATATAAAGGTATAGGTGAATCGAGAGATGCTGTCGAAGCAATAGGTGGATATTTAAAAAGGAAAAAAGCACCATTGTTTTCAACATTGATTCAAGCACCTATAAGAACAGAAGGTTCAGAGCCACCAAGTAATATAAAAGAAATAATAAAAGATGTTGGAATTACAAGAGTTCCAGATACATTGCTTAATAAAATAAATCAAGCAGTGCAATAGTGTGGGGAGTAGTATTATATTATATGCCTAGATTATCAGTTACAGAAGTAAAAGCACAAATCGACACTCATGAAGCAGTTTGCTCAGAGAGATGGAAAGAAACAATTTTACGAATAAAAAGGATTGAACATATAATGATTGGTACTGCAGGAACAACAATTATTTTATTGATAGGATTGCTGGTGAGATAATGGATCCATTGACAATTACTGCTGCAATAGGTGTGGCAAGCAAAGCATTTAACACCATCAAAGCAGGATTTGCAGTAGGAAGAGATCTAGAGTCGATGGCAGGAGATCTTAGCAGATGGATGGGAGCAGTTTCTGATGTCGACCAAGCAGAAAAACAAGCAAAAAATCCACCATTATTTAAAAAACTTATGTATGCAAGTTCTATCGAACAACAAGCACTTGAGGCATATGCAGCAAAGAAAAAATTAGAGCAACAGAGAGCAGAGTTGAAACAATACTTAATTTTTAGTTTTGGTCCAAATGCATGGAATGAACTTCTTGCTATGGAAGGTCAAATAAGAAAAGATAGACAAAAACAGATCTATGCAAGAAAAGAGGCAATACAAAAATTTATAAATATATTGGCGATAACTTTACTTTGCTTTACAATAATAGGATTTATAGCTTTGTTAGTTTATTTATGGTATCAAAAGAAATAACTGAGGGAAGTATTTTAATATCTTTGGAAGAATTAAAAAGAATGAAGTTGAATGAAAATCAACTAAAACTTACCATCTATCTTATTGATTATTACACATCACATGAAAAACAAAAACCAAGAGGTCTAAAAACTCTCAGAGATAAATGTGAATATTTACTTGGATATCAGATAATTACTTAGTTATAGCAGACACAAGTCCTTCCCAGTCTTCTTTTTTCATATTTCCTTTTTTATGCCAATGTGCCATCTCAACAAAGTCTTTTTTACTTGGTCTTAAATAAAGTTTTTCTGCATCTTCACCTTTATACAATCCCATGTAATCTCTATCTATCCTTACCAAGACCCAACACTTGCCTTTATTTTTGTTATACTCTTTTAGCCAGAAAACTTGGTTTTTCTTAAGACCAATTGTAACTCTTGTTTTTGGCCAGTTTGCCAAGTATTTAAGTTCTATCCAACCTGACTTCCCATTTTTAACATAATGTATATCTGGCATGCCTTTCATAACTCTATTCTCCACTCTGTACATTTTTAATTTTAAAGATGTTCTAATTAATACCCAAAATGCTTTTTCGCTCATTCACTCTCCTCTTCTAAAAATAAAGATACTGGATCTTTGTTGATGTAATCTGCTAAGTTCTTTTTACTTCGCAGTGCCTTAATTATTTTTGTGTCAATAGTTTTTGGTGTTTCAAAGTCTATATATGTAACACTCTTTTTTGTTCCTATTCTATGACACCTGTCTTCAGATTGAAGTCTTGTTTCTAAATTAAAATCATTTGAGTAATAAATTGCATAACTTGCAGCAGTTAAAGTTAAACCAATACCACCAGACTGAGGTTGTCCAATAAAGTATTTTATAGACGGATCGTTCTGAAATCTATCGACAGCAATGGCTCTCATATCATTGGAAACATCCCCATGGTAAGTAACAGCTTGGTCTCCTAACATGCCCTCTATGGCTCTTAAATCGGCTTTAAATCTTGCCCAAATGATGACTTTATCATTAATATCGGATAAAACATCTTTTAATGCGTCTAGTCTGGCATTGCTATTTTCAATAGGATTTAGCTTATCTTCTGATGGAAACCAACCACAAATTATCTGTTGCAGTCTTAACAGTCTTGTTATTGCCTCAGGTGCAGTGAGTGTATCACCTCTGAGTTCTGTGACAAAGTTCTTCTTCATTTGAACATAAAGTTTTTCCTGTGCCTTAGTCATAGGAACAATATGTCTTTGATAAACTTTAGGTGGCAGATCCAAGCAATCTTTTTTAAGAACTCTGAATGAGTGACTCTCAACCTTTTCAATCAATTCTTCTGTGTTCTGATAAGAAACAATCTGTCTGTTCTCAAATCCTCCCATAACACAATATCTGGCTCTGAATGAATAATAGCTATCATATCCAAGAATTAAAGGATCTAAAAATCTGAATTGACTGTAAACATCTTCTGGACCTTTTGTGATAGGTGTTCCTGTTAAGATCCTTCTGTATTTTGCCTGCTTGCCAAACTTTGTAATTATCTTTGTTCTTTTTGCTCCAGGAGTTTTTATTCTAGAACTTTCATCAACAACCAATAATACATTATTAGCTAACAATATTTTTTCCATATAGAATATTGCTGACTTGCTAACAAATGCCTCAACATTAAATGTAAATATTTTTAGACAATCTTGTGCAGTGTAAACATCATTGAAAGATTTTTCTAATTTATTTTTAGACATGCTTGATTGATAATACATTGACTTACTAGGACACCAATCTGGCAAGTGAGTTGGCATTTCTGTTGATAGCCAGTTTCTGTGAACACCATTAGGTGCGATAACAACCATGCAATCAATAGCACCATTAGCATACAAATATGCAGCACTATCAATAATAACTTTTGTTTTGCCAGTGCCTTGCTCCATCAATAAAGCAAAGTTCTTTTTATCTCTTGATAAATAAAATGCTCTTTTTTGATGATCAAAAGGTTTGGTCTTAAACATAAAATCATCAGATGATGGAAGATCTTTTTCTTTTTCTTCTTTTATTTTTTGTGCTTCTTTTTTGGCATCAACATATTCAGTTAATATTTCTTGAACATCATCAGACCATTTAGCATCTGGCCAAAACTTGTATATATAATCAATGTTCGCACCTGTTGGGTCGAACATCATCTCTCTGCCTAACCATTTTTTGAATCCAGGAAGTCCAGACAACTTTTGAAAATTTTCGTTGCCCAGATCAACCTTTGCTATGCAGTATTTACCAAATGGTGCTTTGGAGATTATCATTATATAATCCCCAATCTTTCAGCACATATTGGACCAATGCCACGATCAATGCTATCGTGCCTTGTTAGATCCCTGCTGCAAACTGCACAGTTGCCAGTTCTTCTTCCATAAGCAATAGCAGAATCAAGAGGACTTTTGCAGACCTCTTGAATCAACTTGATTGTTTCAGCAGATGGGCTGTTATATGGTAAATAGTAACCACCAAGAACTTTACCAATATAAACTTTTTCTGACTTGTTAGTGAACCTATATTCGAAAACATAAATACCACCAGCATTTTTAGAAGACTCAGATGCCTTTGAAAAAACTAAATCACCAACACGAACTTTTGGAAACTGAACTTTTTTAGTGACATATTCACGACCATTAGAATATCTTCTCTCAAGACCTTCAGTCTTATCAAGGATCGCTTTTATTTTAGAAACATCAAGAGAAACCATATTTTTCTGCTGTTCCTTTTTATCTTCTTCCCTCTGCTTTTTATTCTGCTCAATCTTAGTAAGCATAGCAGAAGCAGAAAATAATTGCTTCTCAGACAGTTGACCTTTGGTATCAAACTGCTTAACTAAACTTGCTGCAAAATCATTCCAGCTAGTAATTTCTCTGAGAGCATTAATTATCTGGCTGTGCTCTTTATAAAATCTATCCTTTTTAGCCATAACACTATTTGGGAATCTTCTGATCTTCTCATTGTAAATCCACATTCTTGTATCTATATTCATAATAATTTCCTTTCTCAATGATAGATATAGTATCGTTTATTTCTGGCCAAAAGTAAAGTAAAAAAATAACTATTTTAAAGAAAGTTTAAAAAAAGATAATTATATTAATATGTTATAGGAGTTTAATATTGGTAGAAATAATCGTGTTTTAATGGGCATACGTGGGAGAAATTAATCTCCCATGTATGATTACACCTAAGATTTTGCGACTAATTTTTCTTTTTCTTGATTAGTCTCATCAAACCTAAAATCCATGTTTTGGTGATATGGATCAAAGTTTGGATTTAAGATCTCGAAAACTTCGCAGACTAATTTCTTAGAATGTTTTGTCGAGTGCATATCATTCCATTGTGGAACTTGATTATCTATTGTTGTGCAATCTCTTGTATCAATAATAAGATAATGTTTTGTTATCTGAACCAAATAGACTTTGTTTGGTGCCAAATCATCGTTGATATAATTTGCCAGCTTTTTTCTTTTGTCTAATTTAGTGTGCTTATATTTGACTTTTAACTCTTTGAATGCTGACATCATATTTTTATTTGTAACACCTGCAGTCGATCTTTTTCTTCTGATCTGTTTTAACTTCCTGTAAGCATACTCATAATCAGTTCCTGTAAGAACAGCCAGTGCATATGGACCACACCAAGTCTTTCTTATATTGCCCATCCAGTCTGTAATCTGTCTTGGCTTAACTGTAAATTTATTAATCATATATTTTCCTTTCTCAGTATTGATTTTTATAGTATCGTCTTTTTTGGCCAGAAAGTAAAGTAAAAAAAGAATTATTTTTATTATTCAATAAAATCAATGACTTATGTAAGTTTACGAACTCTCTCAACATAGATCTTTCTGAATCCTTGTTTTATTATTCCTTTGACTAAATACCAATCACCAATCCTGCCTTCCTCAACTATTGGTTTGCCTAGTGTTGGATATTTAAATCTATCGATGGTTGATATGATTGGACCAGTGTCATCCTCGAAAGTCATGTTCAACCAGAGATTATGTGTATCTACTCTGCGACCACCTCTCTTTGCTAGATTAACTGTTTCATTCATGTCTCTCAAGTTCTTTTCTTTTAACTTACCAAAAAATACATATGTTCCTGGAGTGTCTGCTTCAAGATCTTGTATATTAATAATCTTGGTTTTAATGCCATGTTTCTCTGGATTTTTCTTCATATGACCAAACCTCCTTTCACACTCAAATATATCGTCGTATGGTGTTTCTCCCTCGTTTAAAAGACGATCCTGCCTTGGAGTTAGAGGTTGGCTGTTTTCTCTTCTGTTCATTATGTCTTCTGCCATTTTTGGTCCAATGCCTTTTATTCCTATCAATCCACCAATAAGTTCTCCATCTTGCACAGACCAGTTTGTCTCTGATTTAAATCTGTCAAAAGGTTTGTATTTTAATCCCTCATTTACAACTTCTCTTAACAGTCTTATTCCTTGTTCTTCATCCTTAACATTTCTTAAACATGCTGCAGCAAACTCAAGTGGGAACTTAGATTTTAACACACAACACCAATAACTGACCAAACCATAGGATATAGCATGACTACGATTAAATGCCCAAGATCCCATTGTGTTAATGTTCTTCCAGATCTTCAATGCTTTGTCTTCATCAATACCATTTTCCTCAGCACCAACTTTAAATCTTTGCCAATACCTATCAAAAAACTCTTCACCATAAGATTTGGACATTGCCTTTCTTAATTGAGATACATCTTCCCAACTTAACTTACCAACATCTCTGGCTATGGTCATCACCTGCTCTTGATAAACAACAACACCAAAAGTAACTTTTGTTATTTCTTTTGTCATTGGATGCATATATTCTGTTGGTGCATCTCCAACTCTTCTTTTTATAAACTGAGTTGTTCCACCAGAGTTCAATGGTCCAGGACGAGCAAGAGCAGTAATTGATGCCACATCCTCAAAGTCTTGTATTTTCATTTGTCTTGTAAGAGATTGAAGTGCATATCCTTCAAACTGAAATATCCCTGCATATTTTTCATCATTTAAAACTTTGAAAGCATCATCATCATCAAGTTTCCAATTGATTAATTTTTCTCTTTCCCAACCAACTTGGTCTAGAACATCTTGCAATATTGATAAAGTTCTCAAACCTAAAGCATCGATTTTAAGAAGATTTAATCTTTCTGCGTCATGCTTATCTATCTGTGCTGCACCATTTTGCATATTAACAGAACAGTATTTGTGAACTGGTTCTTCTGTTACAATTATTCCTGCAGCATGAACACCATTGTGACGAGCATGATTTTCCATATGTTCAGCTATTCTCATTTGAGGATATTTTTTCAAAACAGATCTGCCAATCTCTAAATCATTAAATGTATCCATTATGCACATTGCTGCACGAGCATCACCAGAACTTCTTTCTATGATTGCACCTTTTAAATCATTTACTTCCCATGCTGGCACACCAAGTTCTTTGGCAACTTCTGTTATTGTGCTTTTGGCTTTGTAACGAGAGACAGTTCCTAAATGTGCAACTTTTTCCATTCCATATTTATCTATTAAATATTGTATCACCATTTCTCTTCTGTCATCTTGAAAGTCTATATCTATATCAGGGAGATCTTTACGAGTGATGTCAATAAATCTTTCAAACAATAAATCATACTTTAATGGATCCACATCTGTAATATTTAACAAATAACAAACTAGAGATCCAGCAGAAGATCCTCTTGCTGGTCCAACCAACATATGCTTTTTTGCATAATTAATCATATCAGATATTACATAAAAATAATCTTCAAACTGTTTTTCAGCAATCATGTCAAGTTCTCTTTTCAATCTTGCTTTATAAATTGGATCTTTTAGATCTATTCCTCTTGGCTTTGCATTTTCCTCACACATTTGTCTCAAAGTCTTTTTTGATTCGTAACTCATCATTTTAGCAGATGGCAGTTCAACATTACACATATCTGCAATCTTGTAAGTGTTCTCAAATGCTTCATCTGGTATCCAAGGAATCAGATCCCTAAGTTCCCACTCATCTAATATATGCATTGGCTTTGTTCTGTCATATCTGTTTCGACCTGTCAAAACTTCGTAAACTTTTCTGTCTGTAACTTTTGGGAAAAAATTATCACTTGTCGCAACGACTTTAAAACCTCTTTCTTCTGCCCAGTTTAAAGACTTTTTAGTTGTCATTGGATTTAATTCTATGTAAAGATTTTCTTTGTTAGTTATTGGTAAAGATCCCCACATAGGATTAGTCCCAGAGAGCATAATTATATTTTTGCTTATATCAAATAAATCTTCATAACTTAACCTTGGCACATAATAAAATCTTGATGGATCTGTTGCTTTTGTAACAAGCTGATAAAGTTCTTGGAGACCTTGATTGTTCTTGGCTATAAATCCCATAAGGTTGATTGGCTGTTTACTTCTGTCTGTTGCATCTTCGACAACTGCCAGTTCTACTCCAAAGATAGGTTTCTTCTCTGCCTTTCTACAAGCTGAATCAAAAGCAACATGACCCCAAGTTCCCATATCGCAGATCCCCATAGATCCCTGCTTACAATCAGATATTATTTTATCTATTGGACCATATGCAGTTCTAAAAGAATATTCAGTCCTTGTTCTAAGGTTTATCATATGTGACCTTCTTTTTTATACCATTTTAAAATCTCTATTGTTGCTTCAACATCATCCAAAGATCTGTGGGCACCAACATGGTCTTTACCAGTAACTTCTTTATAAAGTTCTGTTAACTTTCTCATCTTTCCCCAGACTGACTGACCTATTTCAATGGTGCAATAATGTTCTGGTGGCCATGGGAATTTACAAGTCTTTTCTGCTCTCTCAAGTTCAAACCTTAATATCTTTCTATCAAAAGCAAGATTATGAGCACACAAAGATTTTTCTCCTAAAAAGAAATTACAGAGTTCTTTGTAATATCCTAAAAAAGGTTTTTTGTCTTCAAGCATGTCATCTGTAATTTTAGTCAGTTTAATTATATATGGATCCAGAGCAAATCCAGGACTGCATAAAAATTGAAACCTGTCAACCTCTTTAAAATTATCATCAACCTTTGCATATCATCTGTAATTTTAGTCAGTTTAATTATATATGGATCCAGAGCAAATCCAGGACTACATAAAAATTGAAACCTGTCAACCTCTTTAAAATTATCATCAACCTTTATAGCACCAAACTCTATAATTCTTGGCTGAATATCTAAATCAGATCCTTCTGCTTTTGGAAGACCTGTTGTTTCTAAATCAAAGACTATCATCTTTATTTATCCTAACAATAAATTTAAGATCCACACCAAGTATTGGTCTTGTGTTAAATATGACATAATTATATGACCTTTTGCCTGCTATGACAGGATTGGTGTGTGAGTCTGTAAAAACCTCTTGAGAAATTTTAATTGCTCTCTGGTGAAAAAATTCTTTCCATTTTTCAAGTTCTTCTGCTGAACAGTGCATACCAAGATGGCTGACTACATTTCCCTCAGGATGTGTTTTATCAATCCAGTTTCTTCCTTTGGTATAATTTAAAATCTCAAACTCTTTGCCATCAAATATTTCATAATTAAAAGACAAGTCTGCTTCATTAGTTCCTTGTTCACCAAAAACTTTACCAGTGGCAACAACATGGTCTTCTGACCAATCTACTGCACCTATCTCAGAAAGTAATTGTTTTGCACGAATAGGATATTTTGGACGGATCGCTATCTGTTCTATTTTAAATTTCATGTCATGCTCCATATGGTAAAATACAACCAGTTAAATATTTGTGGTGTTCTTTTGATTGAAGTAAAAATGCAACAAACTCTGCTAACCTTTGTGGTGGTGTTTCTTCACCTGTCAATAATCCATTGAGTTGATATTGTTGAGCATATTCTTTTGTCCAGCCACGAGTTTTTACAACTTGGTCATCTATCGCATCACTCATCCCAGTTCCTTTTAATTTGTTTGGTGCTATACCAAAAACTGTTATACCATGCTTTTTTGTTAATTCACGAGCCAACTGCAGAGTCATTATATGTGCTGCACCTTTGGATGCATTGTAAGCAAGAGAACAAGTCATTGGCATATGTGCTGCATTACTGACTATATTTAAGATTGTTCCTTTTCTTCTAATTAGACTTGGCAGACATGCTTTGGTCATCATATAAATACCTTTGGCATTTGTATCCATAACTTTATCCCACATATCTTCTTCAAAGTTCTCCAACCAATCTATAAGGTTAACACCAGCATTATTTATTAACACATCAATGTTTTCCCACATTATTAGATCTTTAGTTGTTCTTACATCATTCCCATCTTCTAAATTATAATCTATAATCGAATGACCTTGTTTTTCTAATTCTTCTTTCATGGCTTTGCCAAGACCTTTGCCAGTACCAGTTATTAAAATATTACTCATTAATTTTTTCCTTTCTCTAATTTTGTAATCATTCCCTCAATCATTGCTGCATAAACTGCAGTGTCATGAATTGAGTCTTGATGCTTCAATTCACTGTTAGCAAACCTTGTTATCTTAACAACAAGAAGTTCAAACAGATGCCATATATTATAATCTTCTTCAGTTTTAAGAACAACACCATTCGGAAATAATGATGTCATAACTTCTCCAACAACTTTCCAGTTGTCTCCATAAACTTTGTTTCTCTCACGGAAAGTATCAGCCATCTCTTCTAAAATTTTCGCTGGACTTTTATTCATCGTATTGTGCATCCTCCTTTCCTCTCTCATATGCTTTTTGGATCTCTTCTTCATGGTCATCTGCATTTTCGATAATTTGAATTAGTCGATCTTTTAGAGTTGGTCGCACATCAAATATACGAGCAACCTTTTCGCCATCTATTTCAATGTCATTATTTATTATTCTTATTCCCATTAAAAATCTCCTGGAGCTGGTTGTAAACAAGTAAGACCTAAACTTCGCCACATATTAACTACCATCTGTCTATCTTCGAGGACGAACCAAACATCTTTCTTTTCATAGTTTCTTTCAAAGAGATCCTGCTTGACTTCATCATCATATCTGTTGTCATCAGATGGTCTCATCAATAAATCATCACAAGGTATGTCATATCTTTTCAACCAATTGAGAGTTGCTTCCCTGTGCTGTTCGTCACGAGCAGTTATTATAACAACACTGTTGTCTTGACTTTTGCAGTTTCTTAAAATATTAACAACTGGTGTTATTGGCAAATCATCAGATCCTAAAACATTAAAATGATAATAATCTTTTTTCCGATAATGTTTTAATCTATGAGTGCAATCTGATATTGTCCCATCTAGATCTGTTATAATTATTTTCCTCCTAAACATAGGATTATCAGTGTTTAATTTATCCATGATGGCACCTCTCTTTCTGTCCAAACAGCCATATACATTTTTTCACCAAGATAATAATTCCTATATGCTTGAACAGGATCTTCGCATTTATATTTATCTGGCATACATTGTGGTGGCTCTGTAACTCCCAACCAAGACATTGGTGCATCCATATTGCATTGCCATTTAAACTTAGCAATGTTATCTGGTTCATAACTTAAAAGATTTGATAATCTATTTGAAGCATGAAATTTTTTATATCTCCTTGTGTATTCCTTTAACAAAGAAATAAAAAGATTATATCCCCACATATAATTAGTCACACAATCTCTCAACCATACAGAACATGGATGATTTTCAAATGCTCTTTTATACAGACCAACTTCATCTGCTGGTTCATCACCATCTAAAACTCTATGAGCAGTGCAAAGCATCTGTGCTGTTTCTAATATCATTTTAACAACATGCTTATCACAATGCATTGCTGCAGCAGTTCCTGGATCTCTATCTAAATAAAATATATTCATGACTTCACCTCTGGATTGAGAGATCTGGCCATTGATGGTGCTGCCCACTCTTTAGGTGTTAAAAATGGTTTTGCCCATGGATGTTCTTTTACAACTTCAGCAACCATCATTGTAAACACTTCACGATACTCACCTTGTGCTCTTGGACTTAATCTACTCTTTGCCATCTCATGTAAAGTTCTGAGATTAAATTTTGCAACTATATTTGTATAAATATTAGTTGGTAATATTCCTCTGGCATCTTCTGCAGGAACACCTGCTGTTATCAACTGTTGATATCTTTGATTAATTATTTCCATTGTGCCATCATAGATCTCTTTTGCCATACCATCTGCAATAATTCTTTCTGGAGTGTAATATTCAAAACCTGTCATGTCTACAGTTCTCTGAGATTGTTGAGCATAAGATCCTTGTCTGGTTCTGACAAACTGATGAGTGAATCCTCTTGACACATCTCTAATATCAAATGTGTAATCAATAAATTCCCAAGAAGATTTTATGGTGTTGAGCATGTAATCAAGATGCTCATCTTTTTGCTCTTGTGGCCATGCCTTTATTTTATCATAAGCACCTTCATCATTCATGAGTCTGGTGTTCTTAGTAAACAGCAATAAATTTACTGCATCACTGGTCGCATTAATTAATTTTACTTTCATATCATTTCCTTTCTAAAATTATAGTTAGAGTTGCTGGCAATCAATCTTTCAATAACACTGATATCATTAACAACATCATCTAACAATAGCTGTCGCCAAGTTGCGAATCTTCCGACAGAAAATATATTATACTTCTCAGTGAGTGTATAAATAAAGTCTTTTCTTATCTTGTCGTCAATAGGCATAATCTTCCCATACTTCTGTTCTTTGGTTGACAGGTTGATTAGTCTTTTGACTCTGAATCCAAAATCATCATACAATGCCTCATGTATAAACTGACCTGTGTTTGGTGGTTGAGATCTGTATTCTGCTATCACAATGTTGCCAACTATAGAGATCCTATATTGAGGCACCAATGGATCTGGATAATAAATAGTTTGATTTACATTAACTTCTGGTTCTCCAATCTCACAGCTTTGAGACCAGATTGTGTTAGTTCTAAAATTAGGAAAGTTTTCCCAACCAATCATCTTCATCGCTAGTGGCATTGGCAATGTGGATATTACAGGATAACTTTTTTCTTTTCTATAAAATAATGACTCTGTGTTTGCTTCAACATTATAATCTATATCAATGCCAATCGACATTTGTTCTATTAAGTTCTGTGGTGCTATGTATCTCTGGACTGGATCTAAATTATCTATGGATCTGCTGAGGACAGAGTCTGTAACCTTTTGAGAATACATATTGCTAAAAAATAAATTTGGTTCTGTTATTATTCGTTTATCATATTTGATTGCTTTTGTTACCTTTACTTTTTTAAAAGGTATGGCACAAGCAGTGCCAACTTGATTTGTTCTAAATCTTAATAATGCGTTGTGATTATTAGGAAGTGAATCCTGCTTTTCATATACGACAGGTGACCACTTCCTAAACATATTTGCAGCTAGAAGACCTGCGAGTCCTGCTCCCCAAATTATCATTTATCCAAACCATTGTGATAATTTTTTATTCGAGTTCTTATGGACTCCCATTGTCTTATCTGTTCATTGACTTTTAATTCAAGATGCTCAAGGCATTCAACCTTTGATGGCTTGTGATCTTCTGGAACATCTCCTTTTAAAGTTTTTAAATAAAAGTGAAGATCGTCATGACCATCAGGGATTGATGTTAAATTATTTATTAACATGTGTGCTAATTTTATATCCATTAGTTGCCTGCCTTTGTACCACAGCTTACATCTATTGCTATTGGTACTGGTCTTCCTCCAACAAACACTCTGGTGTAAACTGTAACTGGTCTTAGTCCTGCAGCTTTGCATTCCTCATGACCATTGATAATCTCTTGACGACTCAGCTGATACATCTCTTTATCATGCACGAGTTTTATATCAGGCTGATGGGAACTACATGCTCCCACCAAACCTATCACTGAGAAAACTAAAAACCTTTTCATTTGTTCACCTTGCTAACAACATAAGCATTACCAAATACAATGAAACAATGAAATATTTACCATTGCTTTTCTTACCAAGAATACTGCAACGACCTCTGTTTAAGTCATGAGCGAGATCTTGACGATGACCACCTTGTTCTATGTAATCTTCATAGCTGATTGGATTTTGATCAACACCAAGATTGACAAGAATACCAGTGGCATGAAAACCTCTGGTGTTTGGTCTACGAGGATTTGATTCAAGATGATTGACAATATATCTGCCTGCAAACTTTCCTCTCAACTTCGTTGGCTTTGTTCCACTGGAGTCTGCGATCTTCTTTTCCTTTGGGATATGAACTTGTTGATTGCCAACAGATGCTTTTCCAAAAACTGTGCCAATAGGATCAACACCACAAAACTTCTGTTGCAAAGTTTCAAAAACTTTCTTTGCACCTTTCGTTTTATCAGCAAACCTTTTAGTCATACTGCTACTGTTATTGTTAAAAACATTTACAAGAACTTGCAATGTCGTATTAGGATTTAATGCTAACTCAGATGAGTTGCTAAATGTAATCATTCCATTGCCATGTTGTTGGGCAACCTTTTTGGATGAATACATACTTACTTTGTAAGATTTTGGATCGATTGTAAAAATAGTCATAATAAATTTCCTTTCTCAATCCTGATAGTATCTTTTATTTCTGTCGTTAAGTAAAGTAAAAATTTTATTTCTGAAGAAATAATTTTTTTATTCAATGATAACAAAGACTTATTCATAACATCAAAACTCTGCTGACTGATATTTTTCAGAAGATCCGATCTTTCCTTTATACATAAAATTAAATGATATACTAATTCTTTCTTCTTTTGTTATATTACTTTCAACATAGTGAGACAACCAAGATGGGAATAGTAAACATCTATTTGTCACTGATGGATGATACCAAACTGAGGAATTAGAACTTGTAAATTCTTTTACTTCTGGTTGGATGATAGAGGTCTGTGGTCTTGGATCCATAAAAAATATTCTTGAAGAATATGCAGCATCTGCTTGAACATAATAAACACCACTTATGACATTGTTAGAGTGATTGTGAGGTTTATGGAATTCATGCTCTGACAAAACATTTCCCCACATATCAGTTATCAATAAGTCTTCGAATATAACTTGATAATGTGTTTCTAAATGCCATTTGGCTAACTCTAAGACTTTGCCTGCTAAAGATTTAAATTTACTTTGCTTGTGAAGATTTGCTTTGCTCTGCCAGTTGGGTCTTGGATTTTTATTCCTTTGTTTTATTATTTCATCTCTCATTATTTTTATTTGTTTTTCTTCCATCAAATCATGTAATGCCAAAATCTTAGTTGGCCACAGATCTTCTAAATTTGCTTTGAGTTCAGTCATATCTTTTCGCTTTTCTTTTTTGAGCCCATGTGCATCTGCATTGATTTAATTGAATCGGATGAACGATGCCCTTGCATATTTGACAGTGAAAAGATTTTCCCTCTACAATATCTTTTGGTGTCATCTTTACTAAGTATGTTATCTTTCTCATATTGCAAAATGCCTCAGACCTCTTGGTCTTACAATAAATAAATTCTTTCTTGTTCTTGTTATCGCCACATACCAAACTCTTTGTTCTTCATCTGTGCCAAGTGCTTCCCAGCTTAATCTTCCCATGTCAGTTATCAATACAACATTGTCTGCTTCTCCACCTTTACTCTGATGGATTGTTGATATTGTTATTCTTGGTTTGTCGGAAAACTTCTCACCATTCCTAAGACATGACCTTATGTATTCTCTTTCGTCTGATGGTATTCCTCTCAACACTTCCATCCAGTCTTTGTTCTCAGATCCCTCTGGCAATCCTAGATCCTCAAACTTTGATGGCTTAGTTCTTCTGACTTTTATTTTCTTATATATAAAATGTGACAGGTTAGATGTGCTGTGTTGAGAGATTTCTTTGCCCTTTCTTATCTTCTCCCAGTCTTCAATCGCTTTGGTTGCATCTGACTCAAGAGAACTTTTACCATTGATTGTGTAAGCATATCCCTGAAGTCTTACAGCTTTTTTAAATCTGTTTAATAAATATTTAGATCTGCAAAGAAGCATCCATGTGCCTGCACCTTTGTAATTTATCTGATGTTCATCAACAACATATTCAACATTACCTTTTTCTTCTCTTGGTGACCAATGCTTGGGAACTCTGTGTTTTATCCTAGATGCTATGTCGTTGGCTAATCTGTGGACACTTGCTGGTATCCTATAACTCATTGGCAATACTCTCTTTGAGCCATTAAGGTTCAAGAACTTTTTAACATCTGCTCCTGCCCAACTAAATATTGCTTGGTCATCATCACCTGCTATATAAACTTCTGATGCAAGTTTTGAAAGTTTTATTGCCATGCTGAATTGAAGTGAAGAGAGATCCTGTGCCTCATCAAATATACATATGTCAACATCTAATGCTGACTGACAGTTCTCAAGCATGTCTGTGAAATCAAATAGACCTCTTTCTTTTTTATAGTGTTGCAAAGCATTGCTGAACTGTTTAACTGCATGCAATGTCAAATCATTCATAGGTGTAAAGGCATATTGTTCTTCTACTGGACGAATGTTAATTCTGGCCAGAGAGTCCACTCTTGCACATTTGTCTCCAAGACCATCGCCAAGGTGCAAACCTAGATCCTCATCGTATATTCCTTTGAACTGCACTCCCAATAACTTGCCAAGGTTTTTAAAATGAGAGTCTGTCATGACTTCATCTCTTCTTATTCCTAGTTGCTTGAATGCCATTGAGTGTAATGTTCTAAAATATGGAAACCTGTCCTCATCAAGATTAAACTTTGCCATGGCTCTTTCTATTGCTTCATTTGCAGCTTTACGAGTGAATGCAAGATATGCAATCCTCTCTGGCTTGACACCACGACTCAAAGCTGTCTCAACTATATTTAAGAGTGCTGTTGTCTTCCCAGTTCCTGGTGGTCCATATATTATTTCAACCTGTCTCAAAAGTCCTCCACAACTGTTGATGGCACATCAAGTTCTTCATCATCATAAAACTCTGGTGCAGGCACTGACCAAACTTTCACTGGCTTGGATTTTATTCTGAATGTTTTTCTATCACCTTCCAAAGTTCTTAGCCAAGACCAAACTTGATGCTGGGATGGATACCTAAATCTTCTTGACTCAAGAAATATAAAAAGATCCTCAGATCTAAAATAAACTTTGTTCTCATCAGAGTCATGCCATGGCTTACCATTCATGATCTCATCCTTTTGTCTGGCTTGAACTTTACCTGTTAGGAATGAATCAAGGATCTTTTCAAACTGACCTTGTGGACTTGCATCATCTGGATCTTGTATGCATGGCTTACCATTCATGATCTCATCCTTTTGTCTGGCTTGGACTTTACCTGTTAGGAATGAATCAAGGATCTTTTCAAACTGACCTTGTGGACTTGCATCATCTGGATCTTGTATGACTTCAACTGTTGTCAATAGTTCATTGACTCTTGTTTCCCATTTTGCTGCAGGCATCGTGCTTGGACATTTATTTAACTTTTCAACACATAGCTTTTGTAATTGTCTTTGATCAAGTAACTGTTGTGTTGTTACTTCTATTCTTTCTCCCTGCACTTCAATGTACCATCTCACTGATGACCTGTTCTCAGTTTCATATTTAGTGATGGCATCTATTTCTATCGTTGCACCACCACCTATGCCACCAATGCCATAGTCTCTTTTAATACATTTGGATCGTTCACAATAGTTACATATTGGTGGTTGTTTGCAGGTGTATGCATAATCTTTTTTTAAGACTGCTTTTATCAATCCATTTATCTCTGTTGCTGGCAGTGGTTCACCAACATGCTCATAATTAAACTTCATCAGATCCTCTTGCCAGTCGTCTGGATTCTTTTTTCTAAAGTAAACACCAACATTAAATAGTGAACTGTTGCGACCACCTTCAGGGAATCCCATTGTCATTATGTGCTGCAGACATGGTGGACCATCTTTGAAGTGTCATGGTGGACCATCTTTGAAGTGTTCAACTAATTTAAAGCTGGACTTCATAAGGTCATCGTGTGTGGCTGTCTTCTCTTCAGCTAATTTTACAAACTGCATCAGACTTAACTTCTTGCCATTACTGATTGCATATCTTTCAGTCTTGTCACCATCCCAATAACAAAGGTTAATCCAGTTCCCTCTATCTCTATCATTGGCACGAGAGATCTGCTTGGGGAAGATCTCAGCACCACCATAACCTAAATGTGCTGCATACTCATTCAACTTGTTTACCATATCAACTGCAGCAATCTCTGGATCTGCAAATAAATATAAGTGAGCACCACCAGACTTACTTCTGCAAAGTATCAATGGAGTGTTTCTTATTTTCTTTTCAAGACTCTCAAGACTTTCATTTAATTTACCACTGCCACGGATATCTATATCAATGACACCAAAGTTACATGAGTTGTTTTTCTTTAGCATGATGACACCTAATATATATTCGCCACCATTTAAATGTTCTTTAAAATTTTCTATTGTTGCTGGTTCGCTTATTGTTAATGCTCTGCCAGACTTCTTGCCATCTGCCTCTGTTGTCTGAACACGATACTGCCCATGGGCAAGTTCATATCCTCTAAACAGATTCATAAATCTTTCTTCTATCGCCATCTCATCCTCACAATTAAGCTGTGGGGAAGTTACTCCCCACAACATCTACTCTTTTAAATTAAGGCAAAATTTTATTAGGAGTAGAATTAGAAATCATCATTGGCATCTTGCGAATCATCTGCAGACACTTTGATATCACCATCTTTAACTTTATTTCTAAAGTTTCTTGCCTCAAGATAGATATCTTTTCCTGTCGGAAGATTGGCCAGTATCCCACCTGATTTTGCATCAAAGCACATTTCAACTTCCCAGTTCATCCATGAGCCATCGTCATTACTCTCTGGCACTGATGTCAACTTGTAAGCAGTCCAAAACATTGCTGGATTGATTGTACCAGTTCCATTGGGATGAGGTATCTGTAAACGATTGATCATTGAGTTCCATCTTTTACTTTTCTTCAAACCAGATGATGACATTGATATAAGTGCAGGCGAATACACTCCATCATCGTCAACTACAAATACAAAGTATTCATTTGTTCTGACAACCTCATTACCATTAGGCAGAAACAATTTACCTTTCTCATTTGCTTTACATTCTGAGGTATCAAAGTTTGGTCCACGATCTCCGACCAATCCACCTCTGTCTGGTTTCCACTCTATGTAAGTTCCTCTGTAAGTTACAGGAACAACCATGATGCCTTTCTCACCATCATAAACTTCTCGAGAAACATTATCAAAGATATGTCCTGGCTCAGCACCATCAACATATGCTCCATCTCTCTTTTTAACTTGAGGAGATCCATCTTGTAATATCCTCAGTCTTGGTATCATCATGTCATCATTAGACATGTTGTGTCCTGCTTCAGCATCCTCAAGCAGTAAGTTAATGTCAACGATTTCAGCTGACTCTTTTTTCTTTATTTGATTTGCCATGTTTATCTCCTTATCTTGGCTTTGCGACCTTCAAACAATTTAAAGGTATCTCTGGGAACATTTGCACCACTCTCAATCTTTTCTTTTAAAAATGAATTAAGAGTGGCTGGATGGACTCCCACTGCTCTTCTGTAATGTATAGATCTGGACTGCAACTCTTTTGTGAAGTCATTGCATAGTTGATCCTCATCACGACCGAATTGAACCTCAACATTGCTCTTGATTAAATCCGAACCACCATTGGCTCTGAGCCAATCAAAGCATTGTTCTTGACGCATCTCTTTCTCCATCTTGTCCTCACCTTTTGCTCTAAGTATAGAACTTGCTGATGGTATTGAACCACTGAGCACATCATCAACTAATACTTTGGCTCCATTATTAAGAGTAAAGTTTTTGAGATTAAGTTCTTGCATTAGGTCAGGAAGATCTTGAGTAGCCAATTTATCGAGATCCTGCTTCTTTTGTTTCAATGACAGTTCCATCTTCATAATCTCCTCTTGGAGATCATACATCTGTTGTGCCATATCAGAAATTGCACCTAGTTCATTTGATGCAGGTGCCACATCATCAAGCAGATTTATTTCACTCATACTTTTTCCTTTCTTAAATTTAAAGCAACAGGCATGTACCAACCTTGTCTTCTATCCCTGTCACCTCTGTCTAAATTGCGTTCCCATCTAAGGACACGCACCACTGGAGAGAACTCACTAGCAATCATGCATACTATCATCACTGCTATTGGGTCTCCTCCTCCTGGCCAGAGAATGTAATCATCTGGCGAGAAGTCTCTCATAATCTTTCTTGCTTTCATTATCATTGGGGATGGAACAAACTGAGGATTATCATCAGGCTCAAAGACTACTTCAATCGAACCATAGCGAGATGCATCACTCAAGTCAGGTGTCCATCCAAATTTATTTCTTATTGGTCTGTTAACTACAAATACTTTAGGCATTATTTAACTCTATTAATTTATCAAACTCCTCCCACATTTTGCCTTCCTTGCCATAGCTGTCAAAGAACCTTTGCAAAGAGTTTATGTAACCTTGACCAAGCAAGAAGAAGTTTTGAATTGTTATTGTTGGATCATGGCTGAGTGCTATCTCATTATCTTTTCTGAATGACATCCAGCTTTTTATTTGTTTTGGTTTTATTGTTCCCATGTGGCAACAATTACCTAATTTATTTAATGAGTGTTCAGCCATCATCGGATAAGCTGGAGATCTAATCTTCCAATACAAGTTCAGCCATCATTGGATAAGCTGGAGATCTAATCTTCCAATACAAAGTTTTATCTTCTAAACTTTTATCCTGTAAAAAATTTAATTCTTTATCTTTCCATTTGCATTGAGCAAGATAATCTTCGTCAGCAACTAAATTGTCCTCAACATCTACTTCAATGATTACAGGATCAGTGTTGGTGAGGTATGCTGATTTTAATGCAAAGAATATTGCATATGACCTTGTCAGATAAACTCTGTCAGGTGCTGATGGGAAGTCCTCCCAGTTGGATGGATTAGTTCCTCTTGGTTGTAATCCTCTTCTTAATATTGAATCAAGGTGCTTTTTACTTGTGCCATGAAACAATCTGATATCTGTATTCATAAATGGTTTCCTTTCTCAAATGGATTTATAGTATCTTATATTATTCTAAAATAGTAAATAAGAAAAGTATATATAAAGGCAGAAATCAGAAAAAATATTTCTTTGTAAAAATTTAGAGAAGTCTGGTAACACTGGTTACATGGGCAGAAAAGTTTATTGTTTACAATAAGTTACAGGTCGACCCCAATGTCAAAAGTTAATGGTTTCGTTAACCAGTCTCTGGGATCTTTTAATCTTTTTTCACTTTTTACTTTACTTTTCTGCCATCTTATGCGATACTATATATAACTGAGAAAGGAAATTTATTTATGCTTAAAAATTATTTAATTAAATGTAATGTTGATGTTACTGTAAATGGTGATATCAAAAAGTGGTTTGATGAGGCAAAACTTGTTGGACCACATAATAAAAAAGGTTTATACACAGTTGCGATTTATGATGCTGATGCTTTAAGGTTTCACAATGAGCAGGATGCCATCGACTTCCTTGAGAACTTAGATCCAAATGATGTTACTGATATTGCTTTTTTAAATAAACAAGGTTTTGAAAAGGTTGAGCCACAGTTTGTTATTCATCCTGTAATTTATAAATATGCAAATTTACATATGTATACTGATGTCAATCCATATGAGATTGTTAGAGTTGCATCTGTTAAAACTATGTATGTTCGTCCTATGATTGCCATGAAAGGAGAGTGGAAAAAGAAAGTTGCTCCTGGAGGTTTTTGTGGTCATGTCGTTAATCAACTGGATCAGAAATGGTCTGTTGTTTCAGATCCAACTGCAGATGCGATTGCCATTAGAAAACAAAAAGATGGATCTTGGAAATCAAAAAATGGTCGTCACATTCTGTCATGTACTCCAAGAAAGTTTTATGATTATAATTTCTAGTAAGTTATAATAATATTGTTACGCATTAAATCCTCATAATAAGTAATAAAGCAGAGCCAGATTAATTTCTGGCTTTTCTTTTTTGTAAAAATAAGTATATAATTGTCTGACACTTAATTTTTAAAAATATTAGTAAAATTAACATTTTGACATGAAAAAACACCAATCAGAGAAAAATACACCAAAAATGCAGGTGCAGAGACCTGTCAAAGATGGTCCACCTATAAAAACTGAGGCATGGGATGGCAGATTTAAGTCAGTTGAACCTATGAAGTATCAAAAACCAGCCAGAGACAAACCTTATAAGTGGAATCACAATGCAACTATCAACTGGATAATGGGACAAGCAGATCCTGTCGGATTTTTAACAC
>VTLG01014546.1_pt1 | contig 42286 bp, 64 predicted proteins | sample 4694571 | NCBI WGS metagenome assembly VTLG01 (sample SAMN12604809, study PRJNA352737) | marine metagenome | biome: ENVO:00000447; feature: ENVO:00000209|ENVO:00000569|ENVO:01000036; material: ENVO:00002151; isolation source: viral sequences binned using virsorter ...
CAAAAGTATAATCTATGAGAGACTTATGCTTCTCAATAGAAAATATTTCTTTAGGATAAGGGAGTGCTAATCTAGTTCCCTCACCTGCACAAGGCATAACAACAGTAATCATAATCTAATTGGTAACTAATTCTTTTGTACGTATTTTACGAGATTGAACTTGTTCCTCAATCCATTCATAGGTCTTGCGAATACCTTCTTCAAGTGACTGTTCATAATCCCACCCCAACTTCTCTCTTACAAGATCATTGTTGGAATTACGTCCACGAACACCAAGAGGAGCATCCAATTCATGTCTTCTTGAAACTGCCTTACCTGCTACTTTGGCAGTAATATCTACAAGTTTATTAATTGTAACCATCTCTTCTGATCCAATATTTACTGGTCCAAGGAAGTCGGAGTCCATGAGCCTCCTCGTTGCTTCAATACACTCGTCGATGTATAAGAAGGAACGGGTCTGTTCCCCGTCTCCCCATACCTCCACTGGGCCTCCAACGTCTGGAACCTCTGCAATTTTTCTGCAGATAGCCGCTGGTGCTTTTTCTCTTCCTCCTTGCCACGTTCCTTCTGGTCCGAAGATGTTGTGGTAACGAGCAATCCTAACAGGGATACCATGATTACGATTATAAGCGAGATATAACCTCTCACTAAAAAGTTTTTCCCATCCGTACTCGGAATCAGGTGCAGCAGGGTAAGCGGATTCTTCACGGCAATCTGGGTTGTTAGGATCAAGTTGATTATGTTCTGGATACATACATGCCGATCCAGAATAGAATATCTTAGTATAATTTCTATCGTGCTCTCTATTCATCAATCTCTGCTGCTCTAATACATTCAGGTTAATCATAACAGAGTTCTGCATGATCTCTGCATCATTCTCACCAGTAAATACAAATCCTGCACCACCCATATCAGCAGCAAACTGATAGATCTCATCAAAGGAATGGACATACTTATAAGGAATCTCCTCATAAAACTTCCCACCAGTACCTTTATATTCTAGGCACTTGCGAACAAAATCTGCTTCTCTAAGATCACCTTGTATAAACTCATCTGCTTCTGTAGAGGAAAACTCTGGTCTTTTTAGATCTACGCCACGTACCCAATATCCTTCAGACTTGAGACGTTTTACCATATGACTTCCTATGAAACCACCCGCACCTAACACTAATGCCTTTTTAGTCATAAACTCTTTATCAATTTACCAATGTATGTATCATACTAAAAATGATAGGAATTGTCAACTCCTACCATAGTCATCGGATAACCGAACAATATCTTCTTCATCACAAATACCTTGCTGTACTTCTATAAACATTACACCTTCATCTCCAGCACTAAGACGATGTATCTGTCCTTTTGGAATAAAACAATACTCACCAGGCCTTATTATCTTCTCAGAATTTTCTTGAGTTAAAAGTCCAACACCTTGAACAACTACCCAATCCTCTGTCCTATGCTTATGATATTGTAAAGAGAATCTAGATTTGGGGTTAACAAATATTTTCTTTACTTTATAATCCTTACCCTGATCAAGAGTAAGAAACCACCCCCAAGGTCTTTTCTCTACGTCCATCTAGATACAGTGAGTTCAATGCTATTGTCATCCATCTCCCACTCTTCATCAATAACGAATCCCTTTTCCTCAACCTCACGATGGAGAAGCAATCTTGCATATTGCTGAGTTAACTTCTCCATGAACCTTTCAATGGGTATATCTTTATCCCATGTCTGACGATCAACAATCAACTCATACTTTTCACTTTTCTTATTCCATTTGAAACCAACATCAACTCCAATTGAAATATCAACCTCCCTAGTTGGATGGTCTTCTTCCGCATGTTCCTGATCAATAATAACCAATTCAACAAATTCTGTTCCCTTCCAAGGAACATTAGGTCTTTCACCAATACGTTCTAAAGCTTCTAATAGAGCAGAACGGTCTTTAAGTTTGGTCTTTATTGTACTGAAGTGTGACATCTTGATTTAAATTTGGTTGTTGATAATAATCTGCAGTGTATACTTTATTCTCTAATTCACCTAGTTTAATTTCTATATCACTAGTTAAATCAACACAAGCAGAACCAGGAACATTTACAACTTCTTCAGTTACATTTCCATCTTGCCTGATAATATATTTAATAGTTTCCTTTTTCATACTTCAACTCCTATAAGATCTTGTCTAAGACATTCTACTACTAGACTATAATTAAGTTCGTGGTCGTCTTCACTATAATCTATTTCGCTTTGATAATATCGTTTAACCTTCTTATATAATTTAGGATTTTTAACATCAAGGAATATTTCCTTGTTTGCAGCATCCCGAAGGATATTCAAATCTTTCTTGAATTTGGAAGTAAGCGTCATTGCTATGCTTTGTTTACCAATATATTATATAAGAATTTATACGAGAAGTCAAGTCTCTGCTCCACCTCCAGTTGTTTGAATACGAATCCACTCTTCTTCATCAGAATTTTTCTGCTCTTCTAAATGATCACGACGAATTTCCTCGTGAAGACGTTCTAAAGCTTCAACCGATTTTTCCATTTTTTTAAATTAAATCCTTGGTATATAGTTCCGAACCAACGGCATCATATCATTCTCCACTCTCTCCACAATATCATCAATTACATTTACATCAAGATCCATAAAGGGTGGAATGATACCAAGGATTCTCAGCAATCCATCAAGGAATAATGCAAGGCAAATAAATCCAAGAATCATACTGATAATAGTTGCCTTAAAGTTATGCTCTGCCATTGACTTCTCATCAATAGCTCGTGCTTCTTCAAGGGCATCCGCAATCATCTTATCTACTTCTACTTTAGTATAGAAGTCTCCGATGATTGGAATATCGTGTCTGTCTGGTGACATTATCTATAGATAGTGTTAATCTATCTATATTATATCACATCATTTCGTAACTGTGACTAATAGGTTTCTCTACCATTTTCTTGGAATGCTCACGATCTAGTTGTTGAATTTTGTTAAGCATCTCCTGTTTCTTTTCAATATCATCTAGTTTCTTCTGAACTTCTTTAAGTTCCTTTTGGATCTTATCCATTTAAGTTTTAAAATACTTCCCTCAGACCTCCCTGCCAAAAGCGTACACAGCAAGTTGTTGATTTGAGTAGAATTATTTATCTAATCTCAAAATCTAACTTACGAACTTTTCTTTGTCTTCTCTCCTCTTGCCAAGCAATATCAGAGTCACTCAAAGAAGTTTCTGTATTTTTATTGGTAGACATATTAACTATTACAACCTGTCCCAAATCCTTTGCTGTGATTCTATCTCCAACAATTGATGTCATGTTGGAACAACCACAGCATTGTGGCTTGCCATTATTACTGCTAAGTTCTTTACCGCAGACTTTGCATCTTACTACTAACATTGTCCTTCATCTTAATTCTATCCAGCAGTTACTTTGCTCCAGTCCTCATCGAACAATTGAAGTCCCTTCTCAGTCAGAACATGATTATACATCTTCTCAAAGACTGATGGAGGTATAGTACATATATTCGCACCGTATTCAAACGCTCTACCTACAGATCTCACTTCTCTAATAGAAGCAGCCAATATCTCAGTACTACGAACGTGCTGTTTATTATATATGTTTGCAATATCTTTAACTAAACACAATCCACCAAATGAATTATCATCTACTCTACCTACAAATGGTGAAACATACTTAGCACCTGCCTTTGATGCAAGGATTGCTTGTGAAGGTGAAAAGATAAGTGTTACATTTACCTTAACCAATTCTTTTGATAAAATTCTACAGGCAGCAAGTCCGCCTCTTGTACATGGAACCTTAATGGTAGTTTGTTCTTTACCAAACTTTGCAACAAGTCTACGGCCTTCAGAAACCATTCCTTCTCCAGTACCGACAACCTCCATACTAATATCAGGAATACCAAGATCTATTAATTCTTGATATACTTCTTCTGGATCTCTACCACTCTTCATAATAAGTGATGGATTAGTAGTTACTCCATCTATTAAACCAGTTGCATAACCTTTTTTAATAAGATCAGTATCTGCAGTGTCCAGAAAAATCTTCATAGTTTTAATTGTTTCTTCCATAATTATTTTATATATGCCTCAAAGCGGATGGAGTGAATCGGAACTATAGGATTTGAACCTATGACATCTCGCTCCCAAAGCGAGCATTCTACCAAACTGAATTAAGTTCCGTCTGGTGGGGAAGCGGATGCTCAGAATCGAACTGAGAACTGGAGGTTGGAAACCTCTGATTTTACCACTAAACTACACCCGCAGGTGTGTGGGAGATTGGATTCCTGTTTACCAATAAAGAACGGGCATTACTACAGTAGTAAGTTTTACGTCCTTGCCTGAGACCCGACTGGTAAGTCGATTCTCCTTTCGGAGCAGCACCACCTGTGTCTCATCACCTTATCCAGCATTTGCCAGAAAGATTATTCAGTCACTCCCTATGTTGAGCTCTCAACGAAGTTATTATATACGATAAATCCCTACCTGTCAACTAGTCTAAATAGAAAAAAACAGTACTTTGATAAATGGCTGACAAAATCCCACTGATTGTAAATACTGCTGCGAATCAGATACAAGAACTAGCAACGACAGATAATCTTGCGTTTGCATCCAAACTCCTAGTGACCAACTCTTTAGATTCAACGAGTAAGGATACTGGTAGTGTAATAATAGATGGTGGTGTAGGTATAGAAAAAAATCTTCATGTAGGTGGAAATGGAGTCTTTGGTGGATCTGGAACCTTTGGTGGTACTGGAACTTTTGGTGGCACAGTTACTGCTCCTTCATTTGATGGTAGTTCAACCAAAGTAGATATCAATAGCGATACAGGATCAACATATAGACAAATAGTCTTTACAGCAGCAACTGCTGCAGGAACTAATGGTCAATTATTCATAGATACTGCTTCTTCTGCAACAGGTATCCAATTCAAACCAAGTGATAACACTTTGAGAGTCGATGGTGACATTATTGCTTTCCATAGTTCTGACCAAAGATTAAAAGATAATATTACACTCATTCCAGATGCTTTAGATAAAGTAACATCTCTTAGTGGTAATACATTTAATTGGAATGAGAATACTGAAAATGAAGGAAAGGGAGACACTGGTGTAATTGCTCAAGAAGTTGAAGCACTTGACCTTCCTGGTGTTACTACAACAAGAGAAAATGGTTATAAAGCAGTTCGATATGAAAAACTTATACCTCTTCTCATTGAGGCTATCAAAGAACTCAAAGCAGAAGTTAATGAACTAAAATCTCATACACATTAATTATGACATTACCAAGCAGTGGAAGTCCAATATCATTCAGTCAACTCAGATCTGAGTTTGGTACTGATGGAAATAATACTAGTGGTCCAGTAAGATTGGGTCAGTATAGAAGAGATGATTCATCTTTCAGTGACAAAACAGCAGGTACTTTCGTAGATCAACCATTAGATACTGGTGTTCCAACATCTGGAACAATCACAATGGACGACATGTATGGCAAAAGTCTTAATGTTATTGTAGATTACCATTCTGGATCTGCTGATGAAGGTGGAACACGACCAGAAAGTGCAAGAGACAGATATAATCAATCTAGTGGAAGTGGAAAATGGACTGTTATTGGTGGATATAAAAGTCCTCCATCAAATTCTGGTGGAACAAAAGTAAAAATTAATGTCAATAAAGGAATAGGAGGAAAGGATGGTGCATCAGAAACTGCAGTATGTGCTTTAAGAACTGGAACTTGGGATACAAATACAATGCTATCTGTTGATATTGGTTCCGCTGGAAAGATCAGTGGTGCAGGTGGTGATGGTGGAAATGGTGGAAGTAATGCAAATAGTGGAGATAGTGGAGAAGATGCAAATAGTGCATTAGGAATTCAATATAGCGGAACTACTGTTAATATTGCCAGTGGTGGTCAAATAATTTGTGGTTATGGTGGCGGTGGAGGAGGCGGTGGTGCCTTCGATGAAGATGGATTTCTCTTCTTCGATCAAGAGCGTTATGCTGGCGGTGGAGGAGGCGGTGGCGGTGCTGGAATTCCTGCTGGTGAAGGTGGTTCTGGTGGTGGCGGTAATAGTGGTGGTGAAGGTGGTGAAGGTGGAGCTGCTCCAGCTGGTGGAGAACAAGGTGGTGAAGGTGGAGAAGGTGGAAATAATGCAGGAGAAGCAGTAGCTGGTAGAGGTGGTCGTGGAGGAGACCAAGAAGAGACAGGTGGTGAGAGTGGATCTGATGGATCTGGTGGATCTGGTGAAGGTGCTGGTGGAGGTACAGGTGAAGTTGGATGGGCTATCCGCAAGTCGGCTTCAGGTATAACATGGACACTAAATAATAGTGGTTCAATTATAGGTGATCAAACATCTACATCATCTGGTGGCGGTGGTACTACAGTGAGTTAAAACAATGGCAATTACTTATAGAATAGAAGAAAAAGTAGGAATAGGTACAATACTATTAACACTTGATGACAACTTAGCAGATAGAAGTGGATGGACTGTACATGGAACAGGACTTTCAAATGGTCATGCTTGTACCAAAATACAAACTTTACTTGATGCAGGATCTAATCCCGAAGATATAAGAATAATGAGAGATGATGGTGGAGTTCCATTATACTCACCACTAGCAGAAGATGAAAGACCACACCTCGAAACCAGTACCTAAATAATTAAAATTTATCCTATATTATTCTTATATTATGAAAGAAGTTACATACAATAAAACTGACTTTATTGGAGTTTATGATGACGTATATACAAAAGATCAATGTAAAGAATTAGTATCCTATATCGATAAACTTGAAAATAATAGTGTACTAATTGATGAAGGAGAAAAAACTAAAGGTAATATAGAGCACTTAACATTAAACATGAGTTTTGATTATGACCTCCCTGCTTGGTCATGGATTGGTGATAACATTAATGGTAATATGCAAAAGTGTATAGATCATTATCTAAAACAATTCCCACAATTAGGAAAGAATAGATTTTTAATTAATGATTTTAAGATAAAAAAAATACCAGCTGGATGTGGTTTCCACAACTGGCATTTTGAAGACAATAACATACAAAATACAAATAGATATTTTGTGGTACAAATATATTTGAATGAAGAGTTTGAAGGAGGAGAAACAGAATTCCTATATTTCAATATAAGATTAAAACCAAAACTAGGCAGACTAATAATATTCCCTGCTGCATTTACACATACGCATAGAGGCAATCCACCTATAGGAGGAACAAAATATATTGCATCAACATGGGGATTAATGCAATCTAAAATAGGTAATAATAACAGTGAATATTAATCTGCTACCACTCTTTGCATCCAATGTATTTTATTTTAACATTGATGATGATACAAGTGAACTAGATCCTAATGATTTTGAATTCCTTCAACTAGGAGGAAATAACTTTGCATCATCAATGAACACATACTCCACTGAAAGTATAAGAGTATTAGAAAAATATCCAAATACTAAAAAAATACTTTTAGATAAATTTAAAGAGATTGCAAAGAATGTTCTTGGATATGATAATGATTTTAAAATATCAACTTCATGGTTTACTAAAATAAAAAAAGGAGGTTATTGTAACTTCCATTCACATAGACATTGTTTGTATAGTGGAATATATTATTTTGGTAATAACTATACTAAAGATAGTGCTAAGTTATGTTTTAAAAGTAGGACAGGACAATTCTCAGATTATTGTATTAAATCAAAAAATACTGATGTAGTATCATCAAACACTTGGTTAATACCTCCAGAAGAAAAAAAGTTAATACTTTTTCCAAGTTATCTAGAACACGCTATAGTAAAACATAAAGAAGAAACTACAAGATACTCTCTTGCTTTTAATATATTTCCTACAGGAAAATATGGAATTGGAGACTCAACACACAACACAGATTGGATATGAAAATTGATGTTTATGATAATTTCTTTTCAGAAGAAATACACCAGGAAATATGGGAACTAATGCAAAGACCCAAATGGTCTTTTAATGGAGGAACCCAAGATCATTCTTTCTGGCATATGAATAATCTAGAAGAAGAAGAATATTTTAGTACATTCCTATTCAATAAGATATGCGAAAAACTAGGAAAAAAATTAAAATGTATAAGAGTATATGCTAATGGACAAACAGCAGGCCAATGTGGTATGCCTCACGATGATGATGGACACTTAACATTTCTATACTTCCCAAACCCAGAATGGAAAATTCATTGGCATGGACACTTACACTTCCTAAACAAACAAGGACCAGATAACTATACAGAAGATGGATGGCCTGATACAAAGGAGGTCAGTTATCAATGGGAAGAAACAGATGAGATTCAACATACAATCACATATAAACCAAACCGTGCAGTACTATTTCCTGGTACAATAATACATTATGGTGGATCTGTACACAGATATTTTAGTGGGTTGAGAGTATCTCTTGCTTTTAAACTACTTACTTAGAGTTACATCCAAAGAAACTAGTAATAGAATATCTACCATATCCATCATAATAATCAGAATCTTCTATCTTTACCTCATTCACACCGTGCTCTACCCAACCAGGAAATATAATCATTGAATTATTATCACAACCATATTTGTATTCGTACTTAGGGAAGTATAATTCACCACCACCAAACTTCTTAGGTTCTCTATTAAAATAAGAGAATCCTAAAAATTGAAATGATCTATCAGTATGTGGTTTATAATATTCTCCATTATGATAATACCTAACTTTAGTAATATCAAAATTAGCATCCTTAGCTATACTACAACAATCATGTATATCTGAAAAAACTTTAAGAACTTCACTTGTAAATAATTTTCTATTAACAGTTAAAATATTAGAAAGTTTTCTATTTTTATTTTTATAGACTTCATCTAGTACCAATGCATGTGAATTAGTCTTATCAACCACTCCACCAAAATCCTTTGCAGTAAGAAGTTTATCTGGTTTAGTGAAAAACTTAAGTTCTTCCCAGATTAATTCCAACTCCTCTGCATTATAAAAATTTTCTATTATCAAATGGGGGAATGGTTTATCAAATGCAACCCCCTCAAGGGTTTTCATACTAACTACATATTATTTAATTGTTAACAATAATATTATACCACTCTTCACTCATACCACCAATAATACTATCGGCATCACCTTTATTCTTCGCATATCCTTCTGCAACTAGATGATTCACAACCCTCTCGTAAGCCTTCTTTGCTTCTTTTACTTGCCTTGGTGTTGATTGCATCGTACTAAACATTACTCTTGTTTTTATTTAGTCAATTTTAGCACAGAGTTCGATAAAATGCTCGGCATCTATAACCACTAATGGTTTCTTGTGATTTTTCTTCATAACTACAATAGGTTCATACCCATTACAATTTTCCTTTGCCTGTTCATATGCATCCCATACATTTAGTTTCTGTTGATTTTTACACTCTACACTAAACGGAAACTTCTCTCGTGCTGCTCGTGCCATAACAACATCCTCACCTCCTGCTCCCATAGAACAAGATTTAATATCTTCTGGATGTATATCAAAAGTTTCAATCAGTTGTTGAACAACCCACTTCTGTAAATTACGACCCTTCGCTTTCGCACTCTGAGTTTTCATCTTCTATTTGTTTCATAACTTTTTTATAGTCATCTGCAGCATCACGATAAGAGTCATATAAGGCAGCAATGTCCCATTCTATATCAGAGTTTGAATCCTGAGAAGGTATCTTTTTTGACATCTTGTTTAATACCACCTACTATATAGGACTCAACTTCAGTTTCTTGAGGGGCCACCTGCAATCCTTTAGATGATATCCAATGCTCTGTCCAAGGCAATGGATTATTTCTTAATGGAATATCATAGATAGGATTCAATCCTAATGCTTTCATTCTCTTATTAGCAATCCATTCAACATACTGATGTAATAACTTATCATTCAATCCAATCATAGAACCATTTTCAAATAAGTATTCTGCCCAATCCTTTTCCTCTTCTACACACTTCTCAAACATAGCATATACATTATCTTCTTCCTCTTTCATAATTTCAATCATCTCTGGATCATCACCATTCTTCCAATTCTTTAATATCTGTTGAGTGAGTACTAAGTGTTGATTCTCATCTCTTGCAATAAGGGATACGATCTTAGCAGATCCTTCCATAAGCTTAAGTTCACCAAAGGCAAAAGTACAAGCAAAACTAACATAAAATCTAATTCCTTCCAAGATGTTAACATTAGCAACTGCTCTATAAAGTTTTCTTTTAAGTTCTTTCCTATCAAAAGTACCTGAGATATGACCCTCTGTAGCCATTTTCCAAATGTTACCACTATCATAATCATGAGCATGATTAAGAAACTCATCATATGCTGCAGTCACTGACTTAGCACGAGAAAGTATCTTTTCATTATCCAATATAGTATCAAAGACCTCACTAGGATCTGGATACACATTCTTAATAATATGAGTATAAGATCTACTATGGATCATCTCCATAAAACCCCATACTTCCATACATGCTTCTAACTCAGGTAGTGAACAGTATGGTAAGAAGGCCATACTAGGCCCACGACCCTGTACAGAATCTAATAGTATCTGATACTTCAGATTAGAAGTAAAGATATGTTTCTGCTCTAGACGTAATGTACCATAATCAGAACGATCTTTCTGTAGAGATACCTCTTCAGGTCTCCAAAAATAACCAAGTTGCTGTTGTGTTAATTTATCAAAGACGGGATACTTATATTGATCATATCTCTGAACCCCTAAAGGTTGACCAAAAAACATTGTCTGTTTCTTAAAGTCAACCTTGTTAGGATTGAAGACGGTCATTCCTTGTATATCAGATTGCACAGCTTTCACAGGTTTCCTCCTCCGCATTTATAAGTTCACTAACTAATGATTGTAATTTTGTGTGTCCTTGTATACCAACATCTTCTGAAACATTATCATGCCATCCAACAGGGTGTGCTGGTTCTTCTATTTCATCAGTCTTAAAGTCATAAGTATTTTGATAGTAAGAAGTCTTCCAACCATACTTGTATGTGGTTAGAAAATCATTTGCCATGACACTAACTGGTACTTCATTGTTATCATAATTCATTGGATTATAACTCCAGTTACCAGAGATTCCTTGATCAAAGAATTTCTGCATAACTGCAACAATATTAATGTACCCAGTATTATCTGGCATATCCCATAGTAGTGTGTAGTTATTCTTTAACGTACCATATTGTGGAACAATCTGCTTAAGAGGCCCCTTCTTCGATTTCTTAATGGACAAGTACCCTCTGGGAGGTTCGATTCCGTTAGTGGCATTTGACACAACGGAACTGCTCTCTGATGGCATTTGTGAGGACAATGTGGAGTGTCTGAGCCCGTGAGTGAGTATGTTTTCCCGTAGTATTCCCCAATCAAAATTAAGGTCATTAGGTACTAAATCATCAACGTCCTTCTTATATGTATCTATAGGAAGAATTCCATCAGCATACTTAGTACGAGTAAATCCTCCACATGGACCTTTCTCTTCTGCTAACTTACATGAAGACTTAAGTAGATAATACTGGAATGCTTCACTTAATTCATGAACCAATTCCCATGCCTTCAGATCGCCGTAATGTTCTCCATTCTTTGCCAAATAATGTGCAAGACCAATGAACCCCACTCCAAGAGATCTACGTGATTTAGTAGCATACTCTGCTGCTTTTACAGGATACTCCTGATAATCAATCAACTCTTCCAATCCACGTACAGACAAATCACACAACTCTTCCATCTCTTCTATATTTCTCAACTTGCCCACATTAATTGCACTAAGAATACAAAGAGCAATCTCTCCATTTTCATCATCAATATGTCCAATAGGATCAGTAGGTAATGTAATCTCTTGACATAGATTACTCATACTCACCTTGTCTTTAAAGGATGAGTGCTCATTACAATGATCTATATTCATCAAATAAACTCTACCAGTCTCTGCTCTTTCTTTCAAAAGTTCAAGAATCAATTCCTGTCCACCAATAGTATCTTTAGGTATTGATTCATCATTCTCATACTTTACATATAATTCATCAAAACGTTCTGTACCATAACTATCATACAACCCTGGCACATCATGAGGAGAAAAAAGCGTGATCTCCTCGTTGTTAATAAAACGCTCATAAAATAACTTACTTAATTGGATGGAGTAGTCGAGTTTTCTGACTCTGTTGTCGTCGGTTCCTTTGTTGTTTTTGAGGACGAGGATGTCTCTGATTTCCTGGTGCCAGATAGGAAAGTGGACAGTTGCTGATCCACCACGGATCCCGTTCTGAGTACAGCATCGAACAGTGCTCTCAAATTTTTTGAGGAAGGGGACCACACCTGTGTGTTGTACTTCGCCGCCACGGATTCTACTGTTGATCCCTCTGATCCGTCCTGCGTTAATACCGATACCAGCCCTCTGTGCAACGTATTTGCCAATAGCCATATCAGAACTAAAGATACTATCGAGGGTGTCATCAATATCAACGAGAACACAAGAAGCGAATTGACGTAAAGGGGTCCGTACCCCCGCCATGATCGGCGTTGGGATGTTGATTCTGTGCTTGGAGATTGCGTTGTAGTATCGTCTGACATAATCGAGCCTCTTTTCTATAGGATAATTTTGAAAAATTGTTGCTGCAATGAGCATGTACATGTACTGTGGAGTCTCATACAATTCGGAATTACTTCTATCTTGTACAAGATACTTGTCAACTACCTGACGAAGACCAGCATAGGTGAATAAGAAATCACGATCATGATCTATCCAACTATCTATTTTAACCCATTCTTCCTCAGAATACACATTTGGTAATGTTTTGTCATATATTCCCTTCTCAGATCCTAACTTAAGGTGATCGAGAATATTGGGAAATCCATGCTTCCATGAAGGACCAAATACTTGCTTATACAAACCAAACAACAAAAGTCTTGCTGCAACGAACTGATAGTTAGGACTATCGAGATCAATCAAATCTGATGCAGAACGAACAAGAATCTCTTGTATCTCTGCAGTAGTAATTCCATCATAGAATTGTATACCAGAATTAATTTCTACTTGAGAAGCAGAGACTCCTGCGAGTCCTTCACAGGCTTCCTCAGTCATCTTATGGATCTTTTCAAGATTCAGACCTTCACTATGTCCGTCTCTCTTTAGTACTTTAGTCCCGTTGCTCATACTCGTTTCCAGTTGTTAAGTTTTGCTTTTGCATTTAGTCCTTGATAGGTATTAGATTTTACCAGATCAAGTACATTATGTCCAGAAAGGTACATATCATTTATGTCCTTTTGCTGAATATGTTTAGGCCATATTACGACCTTATCTCCTCTGTCGATTGACTTGGAAATTCTTTTAACGATTTCTCTGTTCCGAGGTTCGTTATCATATACACAAATATAATTGCTCCAACCAAGCGACCTAAGATCAAGATCGGCCCCAGCCATAGCAACACAGTTTTCCAAGAAGAGGGAGTCAAACGGTCCCTCAACGACATAGATTGCGTCACTTTTGTTAACTCTTTCCAATCCATAAATCTTTGGTGCATCCTCGTCTAGCATGATTGTGATATATCGTAACTTATTTTTTGAATTAAGGGATCTACCTTGAAATCCAAAAATTCTATTACGATCTTTTAATGGAATAATGATACGTGATTCATCATTATCTAAGTCAGTAAACGTATACTTTTGATCATTAGTCCATCGTTTAAACTTGTCACAATAATACAAATCCCGTAAGCATTTCTCTGGAAGTTTTCTAGTAGAAAGATATGCTCTAGCGGGATGTTCTTTATTTAGTTCTGAGATTCTTGGAAGGTCAAAATCCTTCTTAACAAATTTTGGTTTGCTAGATTTTACAACTGGATTTGGTGTAGTAGTACCCTTACCAGTCAGTCCAGACTTGTACCTTTCCATGATATATTGATCATGAAGTACTGTATCTTGGTCTTTAAGAAAGTTCGTAAAACTTCGTGAAAGACCGCAGTTATGACATTTAAAATTATGATCGTTTTTATACTTGTAAAGATATCCTCTTGTCTTATTCTTATTCTTTTGTGAGTCACCACAATAAGGACACCTGAATACAAACAGACCTTCCTTCTTCTTGCTAAACTTTTGCAAGCGAATAGATACCAGTCCTATGTACTTAGTATCAACGAAACTCATTATGAGAATATTACTGTGTTTCTATTATACCTGTTTGCACCTGTGGTGTCAATGCTGCACCAACTATTCTTTGTCCGACTGGACTAACGATGAAAGATATAACAGCAAGAGCACCAAAAATAGACCACATTTTCTTTTCCATGAGGCGAAGTCTATCATCTACCTTACGAATATCTCTCTCACATCCTGCTTTAATCTCCGCAGCCTGACGGTTGACCTCTCGATGAACCGATTCAACTTTCTCAAATAATACTGCATCTATTCTATCCTGTTTGTCTAATTTTTCGTCATGAACAGCAAGCATCTGCCCCATTTTAATGGAATTCTCACTAAGAGTTTCTATTACTCTTTCTAATCTTTCTATTAATAAGTTATTATTTTCCATTCTTCTTGACGTTTCTTAACCACTGAGTCCTAGATCCAATGCCTAAGTAAATATTCTTTTTCTTCTTTTTACGAACTGGTGGATGATCTCCAGACTCTGGTGTACCAGCAATCTTACCAGGACCCAAACTCATAGTTGGTTCCTCATTAAGACGACGAACAATATTAAAAATTTTATTAAGTGGTTTATCCATTAAAGTTCTTTTAATAGTTCCATACAATTCTTATCAAGTGGTACATCATGTAAAGTAGTCTTTGGATACTCAGGAAGTCTTCCGAGATAAACTATGAAAGTTTTCAGAACACCCCACAACTCCTTATCAATCTTATAAAACAATAAAGCAGTTGTTGCTTCACCGAAAACATTATAAAGGATAATAAAATGATTCATTAATAAATGAATATTAAGATCTCCAGAATTTTTATACTTATTCAGGAGTCTCTTTATCCATTTGAATCTTTTCATGTCCTCATAAAAATCATCTTCTGTGACTGCTTGAGGATTATCATAATGTTTTATAGCAAACATTATGTAATTATTTTCATTCAATTCATCAAATTTCATATTAAATCATATTAAAGATCATTAATTAACTATCTGGTAAAAGTGTGTCATCTCCAGAGTCTGCACTAATGCTACTACCAGCAACTAGTACTTCATGCTTAACTCTCAAATTTCCATGTTGGTCAGTATATGTAGTTATGCCAACCCAACCTGCGTGAGGAGGTGCATACTTACGAGCTTCACCACTTGCAGCATTTGCAACAGATTGCTCAGTTGCATCTACACCATAGATGTTACTAGGATCCCAATGAGAATCACCAATAGTAAATACTGGTTTCTCACGAACTTCATAATCTACATTAGTGAATGCACCAGGAAGATTAAGATTAGAAAGTGTCATCTGAGTATTTGAATCTATACTCTTAATAACACCTTCTCCAACACCAGCACCATCAGTTGCTAGTGTAACTACCATACCAACTTTACAACTAGTGTTGAAATTAATACTGCCACTTTGCTTTGTGAGCACTCCAGCAGTTGTACAGTTTACCTTTCCTGTAGAATAAACTGTGTCTTTTGTACTCCAAAGTGACATTTGTTTTACCTACGAATCTATTTTCAAAATATTTATAATGTTATGCAGTAACCGTGATAGATCCACAAGCAGTACCTTGATCAGAAGAAACTGCAACAGCAGAATCAGTTGTACCATCTGCAGTATCCTTCATTGTAGCACCACCTGGTTTCAGAATGTTCTGAGCACCAACTACTAGTACGTCATTTGCATTAGTTGCAGCATTAGCAGCAGCAATTGCAAGTGAGAATACTAGTTCGTTAGAACCTGATCCACTAGCATAAACAAGGGTGTGTGGTCCACGACCTGATCCAGATCCTTCGTTTCCGTTAGTAACTGCAATGGTTGGTGAACCAGTAACAGTAACTGCTTCATTGTATCTAACTCTAAGTGATAGAGTAAATCCTTCAGATTTATCAGCAGTAGTAGTAATCCATTCTACTTCAGTAACATCAGCAGCACCAATTGCATCGGCAAGTCCACTAATAGCAACTAAAATTTCTGGGTCAGCAGAAGCATTACCGTTGCCACTCCAAATAGATCCAGCCTCACGGGCCCAACCGTTGTTGTTAGCAAAGACTTCCTTCTTCTCAGCAGTTGTTAAATTCTTCGGTTTAGCCTCATCGGCATCCGTAGCTCCCCATAAAGGCATGATTCTTTCCTACAAAAATTTCTTTTCTAGAGATATTTATTAAAGATAAGCTTTAGATATGTTAGTAAGGAACCCAATTAAAGTAACTCCAGCAGCCAAAACTGCGGCAGCTCCTATCACCCATTTCTCTACTACCTTTAATCTTTCACGCAATTCATCCTGCTTCTCTTCAAGTCTCTCTATCTTCAATTGCATCACAGTAATACGTGTTTCCTGTGAGGCATCAAGTCCTAATTCAGCCATGTTATTAAATGATAACTGACTTATATAGCATGTTTACTCTTATATTCTTCCCACTCCTTTACATATTCTTCTGACCAATCTTTCATATAACTTTTACCTAATGCTCCACGTAATAAAACAACACTAATACCATTAATTGATTTCACAGGTGGCAACTCATTCTTATCTCCTGCCTTTTCAGGTCTAGCAAGATGAGGGTTATCCATACTCTTAACAATACCTATAACTTCCTCTCTTATCTCCATCAACTCATGGAAACATTTCTGATTATGTGAGCAACCACGTAAATGATTATCTGCTTTATATAATGATTCTAAAAATAGTGCTTTACCACGTTCCCATTTTTCAGACTTCGTTTCCTTCTCTTCAATTGAGTTCTGGTCTTTCATACTAAATTAATACGTCAATAAATTATACCACAATATTTATTGAGTGCCAACTATCTTATTAATCTGTAGTGCATTCTTCCTTTTCTTTTCATTTGCCTTCTTCATCAATCTAGCAATCTTTTCCTCAGTCCACTGAACAGTGTTCTTTGGTGACTTCATAGGTTCTGGTTTAATGATATCAATAATCTCTAAGAAATCTCTACCCTTGGCATCAGTAATGGTTACACTCTCCTTATACTGAGGATGATCTTTTATCTTATCCTCTCCACCATGTTTTTTAGCAAGAGCTTTTTTCTTCTTCTCATAATCAGGAGATTTTGTATTGTCATACTTTGCCTCAACCATCTTACCTTGTGGTTCATTCTCTGCTGCTAGTACTGCATAAGGAACTGCTTTTCTATCCTTAATCTTTTTCTTTTCTACTGCATCTTTATGTCTCTTAACACCTTTCTTAACTTGATTAACAACACCCTCTGCTTTAATCTGAGGATTCACTTCAATCTTATTCTTACCCTTCATTATATCAATAACCTTATTAGTCTTCTTCTCTTTAGATTCAAGTTCATCTACTTCAACCAATGTATCTTCTTTCACTTCTTTTGTCCTATCTAACTCACCTTGCTTTTTCTTTGCTGCTTGTTGTAAACGAGCAGCTTTTATTCTATTGATAGTAGCACCAGCAATACCAAGACCTGCCCTTGCAGTATTAGCACCCAACTTACCTAATGCAGTTCCATCACCATCTTTATCAGTAATGGTTTCTTTTGGTTTAGCATTTGATAGAGACTTCACTGCTGCTTGCTTTGCTCCAGAAGCTGCTTTAGATTTCTCTTTTACTTTAGCAGCAAGACCCCTTTGCTTATCCTTTAAAGCAGCTGCCTTTTCTCTAGCAACTTTATCTGCAGATCTCTCACTCTTAGTTTCATCTCTTCTTTTCTCACGCTTCTTTCTAATTTCAAGATTTGCTTGCTTTAATTGTAATTCCTTTTCTTTTCTTATCTCAGACCTTTTCATTCTTTCGGCCTTTTCGTCCTTCTTCTTATTAGCACCAGTCTCCTTATCAAGAATACTCTGAGCAGCAGCTCTCTGTTCAGGACTTAATGCCTCAGCAATATACTTATTATTTAAACTTAATTGGGACATTTACTTCTTGTTTTTCCTATACTTATTTATGAACTGCCTACCCCAGTCAGACCCAGGAACCATTTTTTCTGCATACTTTCTCAATGAATCAGTACCAACCAATCTTTGTTGTGCAGGTACTCCAGAAACATCAGTTAACTTCTGTTCATTCACATCCTTAATCCAAGACTTGAACATAACATTATTCTCTGCAAGACATATAAGATAGTTAGTTCCTCTACGAATAATACGACCTATTATTCCTGTATTTAAATTCTCTATTGTATCTCCTACATTAAATACATTCTCTTTAACATAATTTTCACGTAGATTCTGCCAATCATACTTAGGTGCTACTTCCCATAAATCATAAGACTCTTTGGTTTCTTTCTTATCTTTCTTCTTAGCAGGAACACTTAATCCAGACTTAACAGAATTAAAGAGTGCCTGTATATCAGGAGAAGATAAACCTTTTGGCATACCCTTATTAAAGGTTTCACCATCACCATCCATGACTGCCTTTCTTAGTAATGATGCAGACATACCTTCCACACCTTCTGCATCAGGATCACGAGTACCAGCAGAGACCACACGAATCTGATCAAAGTTATAAAAACCTTCTTCACCGTTATACTTCTGTGCAAGACTTTCAAATTCTGCCTGTCTATCTGCACCTACTACAATATTAATACTATGATATCCTGCATTATTCACTGACCTCAATACATCAAAGATGGATTTCATCTTTGGATTATCAACTATGTTCTCCTCGTAGTCAGGGAACATTTTCTTCATAAATTCAATTTTAGATCCAGGACTCAATGGATTCTTCTTTGGTTCATGAGTTCTTGATGGATATACCTTAAGATCTGCACCAGCAGATATTCTCTTTGCTGCTTGTAATAACTTCTCGTGTCCTACTGTTGGAGGATTAAACCTACCAAATGTAATTGTTATTGGTTGTTCTAAATCTCCACCTGCTAATTCTGGTGAATCTTCTAGTGCTTGTTGTACTTGATTCTCTACATCTATTAATTGATTTGCAGCAACTGCATCCTGATCTACTTTAGGGAATGGAACAAACTTCCTTCCATTTGTAGGTTTGGCAATTGCAGATTGTTTCTGCCTACCTTGTGTTTCTGGTTGAGCAGGTTTACGCTGACCGCCTTCCTCTTCTTCTTTCTTTTTCTTATCGTAGAACTTTAAATCTCCTTGATTAGTATAGGCAACAGGCTTTCCACTCTGGTCCAACCACTTTCCTTTGCGGTCACTAACCAGATTCTTCTTACGGGCTTTCTCTGCAGCCCCTGCTTCTGATAAAAAGTTTAGAAATGTTTTCATAGTTATATTTATTAGGTTTAATTAACCACCAACTTTAACGTAAGTACTACTAGACATATAATCAGTTATTTTTTTACTACCAAATATTCTAAATCCTTTTGATGCAGCTAAAGAATAAACACTCTTCATTATATTTTTTTTAATCTCATCTGATATGGTTCCCTTACCTTTATCTAAAACATATCCAACCTCATATGATTGAACTTTATTTTTTAAATATTTTGCAGCATCTTTATAATTTTTATTTGTACCTGTACCAAGTTTTTTATTAAATTCTTCTAAAAATTTTACAGTACTCATCCTATCAGTAGATAAGTCATTACAATACTCAGCCCAAAATGGAGCGTCATTAACTATGCTTGCTTGCGAAAATGAACCTTGTTTTTGAAATGCATACTTATCAAATACCTTATAGTCAGTAAATTTATGATCTGGACTTCTAGGTATTCTCCTACCCTGAAATAAATTACTACGCATTTGTTTAGTAGCATTAATAGCTGGCATACCTTTAGATAATTGAGTAATCAATGAAAAGGCAGGTAAAGTTGCTTTACCATGATTGGCAGCAGTTCCTTTCTGTAATTGTAACTGAACATTGGCAAGAATCTTACTACTTTCAAATCCCCTAACATCCATGAAATGTCCTGTCTCTCCTGCCAAAGTAAAATTAATAATACACTTCATAGCATTAGGTTTATAATCAACACTCTCAATTTCTAAATCCAAGTTTAAAGATTCTTTCAAACCTTCAAAATCTTTATGATCAAATAACTTCATTGCCACAGAAGAAGTCTCAGTTTTCTTAAGAGAAATTCCAACCAAATCACCAGACTTAAAAAGATTGTCTATGTACTTATTATATTCATATAACTCATCCATACCCTCAGTCATTTCAAGTGCCTTCTTACCTTTTGAATCTGCCTCTGCCTTTAACTTCAAATTATTATAATGTATTTCTCTTGATGCTTTTGATATTTTCGTGGCATCAAAATCCTTTAAATTATTTTCTATATTAGATGCACTTCCACTATCTAAAGCCATTATATCAGCAGGATTCCACTTATCACCAGTACCAATTGATACATTCTGGTATATAGATTTTACCATAGGATCTTGAGCTGTTCTTGCAATCTTAGTTGCTATTTCTTTATACTTACCCCTATAACTATCAAGTTTACCAGAATAATAAAAAATGTATTTTTTACCTTGTTTCAAATATGGACTAGTAGCAAGTTTATTAGCAGTCCAAGCAGCAGAATTCTGCCACTCTACTAAAGATTTTTGTCCTTTGGCACTTCTATCATCCATCCAATTAGCAAAATCCGTTCGCATCTTATTTGTATCAATGTTTATTGCACTTTTAACTGATGATTCTAGTGTATTAGTAGTAAGAGCAACCATTGCTTGAGCAATATCTGCAGCATCAACATCACCATTAGAACTTTGTCTAACCGCACATGCCAATGCTTGTAGAGATTCTGTGTGTGGTGCTTTCGCAGAAAAGGCCATTATAAACTTTTTTCAATTATTTATCCCACTTTTTCTCCATCGTGAAGTTAGCGTGGGAGAACTCTTCACGATTGATCAACTTATATGTACCATACTTATTAGTCATTACATATCCTTCATGAGTAGATTTCTTCTCACCAAGGAAACATTTAACATTCTCCTCAATTAGAATACCATTCATAAGCAATCTCTTAATCTCAATTACTAGATTATAAAGATGTATCAAATTCACACTACACCCAGTCTCCTTTGCGATCTTCTTAGCATCAATTTCAACACCCATACGAACATAATTATTAATATACGGTTTAAGTTGCTGACCCAATTCCTTACTCGGATAAGTAACATAATTAGAAAGAACACGAGCAAGAGACATATACAATCCAATCCTATAATCACGACCCCAGAAACTTGCATAAGTCTTCAAGAACTTACATTCTTCAGAAGCAATTTTCCCGCAGTCAAATGATGCAACAGAATCCTTGATTGTATCACCAGTATAAACTGTATGTGCAGCAACTATTATATCCTCTTCAACATCCTCATTAAACTTATATGTAATTGTATTAGGAGTATATTCTTTTCCTCCACCAAATCCAATAAAATCACCTTGATAAACACCACCATCTCTTGGTAGTTTCTCTAGACACATATGAAGTATAGATGCAACTCCTGGTGTATGTCCATGATTAGTCTCAATATCGTAATGAGTATAATTAATTTTAATCTTTACTTTATTGAATACACTCTTTGTACCAACAAAGAACTTGCCATTCTCAGGGTTAATTCCCCACACGATGGCAGGAGCTCCATCATACTTGACAGATAATTTACTATTCTTCTCCTTAAAGAAGTTCAGAATCTTATGCAGTCCATCCTTGCCTTCTAGGATAGAATCTTCTGGATGCTCAAGATGTTTGTTTTTCATATGTCTATTATACTGCAAAAACTTCCTTTACAGGTATATAGTAGACAGTTTAAAAATTGTCCTTAATGAATATTATTTTTAAACCCCGACCAATTTTTTTGATCCTCTAACTCTTTAGGAATAATTGTACTAACTTTATCCCTATACTCTCTTCTTTGTAACTTTCTTCTTGCTTTCGCACCAGCATCTTGTGCCTTTTCTGGTTTCTTTAATACTTCAGACTTTCTATTAACTGCCTTTTGCATTGCTGACTTGGCATTTTTTCTCCACTTAGAAAATGTTGTTGATTCTGTCCTCACTTTCTTTGATGGAGGTTGAGACGTATCAAAAATGTATCCTTCCCTCTTCTTCTTAGGTTTCTTCTTCTCACCAGGTTTTCTTTGTGTTGATAACTCAGAGAATTTCTTTGCTTCTTTTACCAATTCACCATCTTCTCTTACTTTATGTCCTTCAGGGATTGGTCTACACTTACCCATATCATTACAGAAATATTCTCCTTCTGGGCAACTTGTTTTTCCTTCCTTTTGCATTTTCTTCTCTGGTAAACCTTTATGCTTTGTTTTGGCAAACTTCTTAGCATCTTTGACACTAATATCATCTGCAACGTCTGCTACTTCTGGTGATGGATCTTCCAATTCACCTTTCTGTGCAGCACGAACCAAACCAAAAAATCTTTGTTGTTTTTTAGATACGGCTGACATTTTCAGATCCTCCTTGGAAATTTTCAGATCCACCTGGCCATGGTGAGTGCTTTTTAATATAATCTATTTCAGATTGAGCATTTTCAGATCCACCTACATGAAATGGATTGTTTCTTGCTGTTGCCATTCTATACATCTTCTCATGCATAGTCACAACTTCTTCAGCACCCTTCTCATGATCAGGTGTTGATTTATGTCGTGAAGAATAATTATCATTGGGTTTTTTAATAAACCAGTCAGAGTCAGTCATAGGGGGTTCATATTCAGAGGGTGCAGTGTCTTCCCAATCAGGAGGTTCACCGTTAGGATGATACTTGTTTGTAGCAACAGGCATTGAATCTAAAGGATTCTTTTTAGAATCATCAAACCAATCATCATGTTCCACGAGTATCCCTCATGGCAGCATCTCCTCTTGCTTTCATTTCACGTCTCTTAGTTACTGTATCTTTAGGAGATTCCTTACGATCCTGTCCTTTACCTCTAGCATCATAATCACTTCTCTTTTGTCCTTCAGGTTTACCAGTTTCCTTACGGATCATTCCTCTTACATTACGAAGAGCACCAGGTTCATCACCACCTTTCTTAACTGGAGTACCTGGTCTCTTATTAAGAGATCCAGTTGCTTTACCAGTTTCTTTTCCATAGCGATTAAGTTCGCTTATGTAATCTTTAAATGTTTTCATCTTACATTAGCAGCATACCATTTTTCAAAGTCTTCTCTACGCTTATTGCCTCTTGGTGGCATAGGAGTTCTTTCTCCTCTCACTTTTTCATACTTTTTGTTTGCTGCACGTTCCTTTCTTTCACCTTCTTCAGGATTACGTTGATATCCTTCTTTACTAAGATGATCAGCAGCCTTATACATTGGTTGTCCAGTCTTTACATTTTTCTTACCAGACTTATACCCTTGCCATGCAGGAGTATTACCTTTCTTATCAGCAGCAGTTACAGTATACTGTTCTTGCCAAACAAGACGACTTGCGTATTGATCCCAAGCAATAAGTTTTTTCTGTTGTTCGAAGATCTTATCAACTAATGATTCATTCAATGATGCCATTGCTTTATTAGCAGCATCAAAGTCTTCTGCAATCTCCTCATCAATTAGATATGCAAGTACTGCATCAAACTTATCAAGTTCTGCACCTTCCTCAAGAGTATCAAGTAATGCAAGAAGTGTTTCACCAACTACTGCCTTCTTCACTTTACCAGCAAATTTAACAGTGTCCTTAACACCAGATGCAAATCCCTTACCAAATTCCTTCACACGCTTTTCAGGTACTTTACCCTTTGCTCTTGCAGCCTTATGACGTTCTACTCCTTTCTTAACAGCACCACGAATCTTATCTCTAAGTCCCGATTTAGTTGCCTTCTTAGCAGGTGCTGCTTTCTTAGCAGGTGCTGCTTTCTTAGCAACAGGTTTTGGAGCAGGTTTTGCTGCCTTTGCTTTTGCTACTGATTTCTTAACTTTAGTCTTAGTAACTGATACCTTAGCAGGTTTATCATCACCATAATCTGTAACATCAGTTTCTTTCTTCTTATATGCAGCAGAATATTCACCCTTACCTGATTTCTTCTTAGCAGCATCAGATTTATCAACTTCTGATTTCACTTGATCATAAGACTTTGCTCTAACAGAAGCTTTCCTTGCTGCCCTCTCCTCAAAAACAAACTCAACAAAATCAGAAATTCCAACATCTTCAATAACAAGTTCTAACCCTTCCTCATCTATTCCTTCTGATAGAAAATAATCAGAAGCAATATCAACCGCTTCTGCTACTGCAGCATCATGTTCTTTAGTAGTATGATTATAACTACCACATTCTGCACAACATTCTTTTCCCTTACCTTCATATACAGATTGGTAAGCTTCTGCAATTGCTCTGAGATCCATCGAATTTAAAACACAGCTTTTGTATATTTATAAAATCAACTTATAGATCTCCTTCCTCCCTATGTTCAGAATAGTACACATCAAATTGACCACCAGGATATCTCTTCTCAAGTTTAGTAACATTACGAGCAACTACATCTTCAAATGAGATGCCAAGTGCCATACATGCATTTGCTGCATACCATATAACATCACCCAACTCAATAATAAGATGCTCTCGGTTATCTCCACTCCAAGGTTTACCTTGAAATATAAGTTTCTTAACAATCTCTAAGAACTCACCTGCTTCGGCATTTAAACCAACACCAGCAGTAAGAAGTCTTTCAATATTAGCACCTTTCTCATCTAGTTCTACTAGACGATCAGATAGTGATAGAAAGTCTTTTGATTCGTCAGATGTAACAGCATCTACGAACTTGGAATACTTATCAAAATCAACTTGTTTAGTCATAATAATTTTACCTTATCATATAATTCAACTATTTCTGTACTAGGATCAGGAACATGAGATAGTAAATCTCTTAATGCAACTACTTGTTCAGCAGTCAAACATAATCCTCTATTTGTTGTAGAAGGTTGGATAGGTGGTCGATAGTTGCTACCTATTGCGGGATACGGATCTGTTTTAGCCATTGTTAAAATTTTAATGCGGCAAACTTTTTAAATTTATCTTCTGGTTTATTATACTCTTCTTCTTGGCCACTGTCAACTATGTCTTCCTGAGCAGCTTGTTCACAGTCATACAACTTCATCTTACCACGATCAATGCCAACCACAAACCTTTTATTCATAGTTGGGTCATGATATCTATTCTTCAATTGCTTAACCATAATCTGATTCAAACCTTCTAACTCCTCGGTACTAATAAGAGCAAACATAAGATCAGCGGTGGCTGGAAGCCCAAAAGACTCACTGGTATCTGTAAGGTCAACATCAGAATTACCAAACCCGCTACGAGTAGTTTGAGTAGCACTGACGATAGGAAGATTCGCCTCCACGGCCAACCCCCTAAGTTCTTCCGCAATTGCTTTAATGTAGGAATACGAGTTGACATTGCTATTCGCTTTATATCTTGACGATGCACATATATTTAAGTAATCAATGAATATTATATCAGGTCTAAAAGATTTCTTCAGTGCAAGTTCATTTAATAATGATTTAAAATGTCCTGAATGAGCAGATGCAGTGGGATACTCTTTTATAATTAATGTTCCTTGTGTTTTTTGTGCTAACTTAGTTACTTTAGATTCAAAAATCTGTTGTGGAAGATTAGGAATCTCCTGTATATTAACATTTAAAAGATTCGCATCAATACGTTCCGCAATCTTTTCCTCAGCCATCTCCATAGTAATATAGAGTACATTCTTACCTTGGAGTAAAGCATTACTAGCAACATGACACATAAAGAGAGACTTACCCACACCAGTACCTGCAAGAGCAATGTTGAGAGTTTTATTAGGTAGTCCACCCTTTGTGATCTTGTTGAAGAATTCCAAATCGAAAGGTATCTTTTCCTCAGTGAGATGGTAGAAGTCGTATCTTTCCTCGTAGTCTTGTAAGTAATCATGTCCTACTTGATTATCAAAACTAACTGCCAATGCGTCAGAAAGAATTGATGGAATTGCATCCTGAGTTTTCTTCTCATTATTACCATCAGCAATACCAATGGATTCTACAAGTGCTAGGTATATAGCACGATCCTTACACCACTTTTCTGTAGTATCCAACAACCATTGATCATCACTGGGAGTATCCTCTAAAGTACTAACATAGTCACATACTTGTTTAAAATTATCATCTGTAATATCTGTTCTCTTTTCGGATTCAATTATTAAAGTTTCTTTAGTAGGAAGGTTATTGTACTTTACAATAAACTTAGATACCTCTTCGAATATAACTTTTTCATTATAATCTTCAAAATACTCCTTATTAATAAATGGTAGTACTTTTCTAGAATACTCATCATTGTGTATAAGATTCTTCAGAATAGTCGTCTCAATAGTTTCCATTATTGATAATGTAAGTAGGTACTCATAATGTACTTGGGAGTACTTATGGGTGGTTCACCAATGTGAGGATATTCCCAAGTTGGTGGGAATACCACCACTCTACCACGTTTCGGTTGAATGTTCAAGTCATGATATGGAAAAATAGTTCTACCACCATCCTCAACATCATTCAAATAGAATATCATAGCAAGAGCTCTTTTTGCTGATTCGTGATCACCAACATCTACATGCTCATCAAAACGATCTATACCACCAATCTCATATTTTTTAAGTCTAAATTCTTCAAGAAATTCTACCTCTGGCAAATATTGTGCAGACAATACATTTTCTTTATAAAGTTCTAAAGAATTCTTAAAAAGAATAACTAACTCTGGAACCAATTTACTATGATGTTCATTAATATTCAACTGTGTGAATGTTGGTTTTGAACTATTATTAATATGCTCATGATTATCCAAATCATGATCAAATAGTTCAATTAAAAATTCACATGCAATTTCAGATATTACATCAGGAAAACTAAGAACTGCCATAACTAAAGAACTTCTTTGCAGTCTCATCCAAAGCTTGCATTACTTCATTAGTAAAATATTGCTCTGGATCTGCCAGTATTTGTTTAGCATATATCTTCTTACCTCCAATTTCATATCGTCCAGCCTTATTTTGCCAAAGATCTCCAATCTCACCAAGTTCTAATAAACCATAGTAACGATCTAGTCCACGTTCGTCATAATATAGACGAATATTTACTTCTCTATTTTCTTTAGAGAGTCTACTTTTAACTGCCTTAGCTTTGATAATGTTCCCAATAACCTCTTTCTGATCCTTTTCCTTTTTTTTGCTGAGATAAACGATTGTACTTGCGGCATATTTGAGACCAGAGCCGCCTCCCATTTCTTTAGTAGGGACATAAGATCCGATAACATCGTAGGTGTGATTTGTTACTATAAGTGGAATGTTTGCTTGACCAAGTTTCAGAGTTAGCATTCTAAATGCACCCTTAACAAGTTGGGATTTGGTCATGTCCCTTACCTGCTTCTCATCCAATGCATCTCGTATTTCTTTCTCTGTAGAAAGCATACCCAGAGAGTCTAACACAAACATACACGGTTTGCGATCCTCTATCTTAGTATTTAGATACATATCAACTGCTTTTAATGCCTTCTGCCTAAAATCCTCGATGGTGACTACATTTACAACAACTAATCTCTTTAAATCAATCCCACGAGATTCCAATAATGGTTTATTAATTGCGGCTTCAGTATCAAAATAGAGACAATAACCATCAGGATTAGAATCAAGGAAGTTCTTAACCACTGCGAGGGCGAAAAAAGTTTTGCCAGTAGAAGACTCACCAGCAATGGCAGTAATCTTATTCCTAGATACGCCACCATAAATGGAACCGCTAACCATTGCATTAAAGATGTATGATCCTGTATCGACGAATTCTTCTCGTCCGTCGATGTCTGCTGCAAGTTGGGTGTAGTCATCACCTATTTCTTTTACTATGTCTTTTAAAAAATCCATTAAATCACCATGCCATGTTGTTCACGAAGTATTTTTTTATAAGGTCCATCAGGATTAGCATCCCTAACTTCCTTAACTAACTTCAATTTTCCATACACATCACCACAATTCTTATCAGAACGTGATTTCCACAATTGAGTTACAATAACTTCTAACTCTTTATCATCAATTGGCAAATCCATAGTACCTCCATCGTATTAACATTATATCATACTTATGAGAAAAAACTCTCTAATGTAATTTTTCTCTCATCAGACCAACCAATAGCATTTAATATTGCTCTAACTGGTTCCAAGAAAGCTTTATTAAATTGAGTATCATAATCAACAAATCTAACTAAATCAAGTTCTTTTGGAAAATCCTGAATAAATGAAATAACATTCTCTCTTGTAGGATTAGGATTCTTCAAATAACAGAACTTAATCTTTTCACCGTTTTGTATGTATGCATATTTCTTATCAAGTTTTCGTTCCTTGACATAATGATTGAATAACAATGCACCACGAACATGCATCGGTGTACCTTTCTCGTATATGGTATGAGTTCCCTTATACTTGGTCACATTAGAAACTGACCGTGGAAATGAAATCTCTTCAGGTGGTAATGATCTGAACTCTGTTCTACACTTCTCAATATAGTCTATCATTTCATCCTCAGTGCCACTCATAATGACCTTCAGACCATCCTTAATCATTTGGCGACATGGCGCAGGGGTTGAGGATTTGACCGCTTCTAGACCCATTATCTTGAGTTTAGGTTCAGCATAACGGACACCTTCACTATCCCATACATTCAAAATGTATCTCTTCTTGGCAGTCCATATTCCACGATCAGCAATGTTCTCACGTTTCATGAACATCTTCTGATCATAAGCATTTACGTAGTCGGCCAACGCTTGATAAGAACTAGAAATATATTTTTCAAATTCCACCTCACACACCTTGTCAAGGAAATTAACGATCTCCTCATTAGTCGCCTCTCGCCCTTTGAATATAGCGTCAACAAAAGGCCCCAAATTAAGATAAATGGAATCAGTATCTGAAGCAATAACATAATCAACCTCCTCAGTTTTCAAAATCTTATTCAATTTTTTATTCATCCTATTCTCTATCCAGCGAATGGATACCTGACCAGATAAAGTAATAGCCTCAGCATTTGCTAACTTAAAATACCTGAAGTACTGATTGCCGATAGCACCATAAGCACTGTTAAGAGAAATCTTCTTTGCCATTTGGATGTTGTTACACCTGGCAATCTCTTTTGTAAGAGCAACCGTGGGTGTCTTCTCATACTCCTGCTTCGCTGTGAGCATGCGCTTCTTAAATATAACACGTTCTTCATACATCTTCTCCATCAATTCTGGTAAAAATCCACGCACATCTTTTCTATACTGTGCTCCATTAGCACAAGTAGCAAACTCACTATCAAAAGTTATCTCTTGATTTAAGATCCTCTCAACGCTCGTACTGGGATGTCTAGTCTCCCAGAGGGTTTCGGGACTGATATTATATTGCATAATAAGATGAGGATACAAGCTATTAAGGTCAAAAGAGACAACCCAATCATAGCGTCCTGCTTTCGGTTCTTTAACATAAGCTCCTGCGTATTGTGAATCTTTATCTGTTCTAACTTTGGGTGGAATAACAATATTCTTCTTCTTTAGATAGTTATAAATTATAGCATCCCAAGTACGAACTTGGAAGAATACATCAGTATAATTTACCTTTGCATCGTATGCCATAGTAAGACAAAGTTCAATTAACTTCATCTTATCTTCTAGACGGTCAACCAATTCAACGTCTTTTATATTATACTCAATAAACTTTTGCCAATTCTTAGTATAAAACTCTCGGAAAGTATCAAACTCAGAGTGATCCAATTTCTGCTGGCCAAGTTCTACTTTCGCAATATGATCTAACCTATAAGACTCCTGATTACTATATGTAAATTTCTTATACAAATCAAGATAATCAATAACAGATATACCAGCCATTTCACAAGCAATCTGTTTACGACCATGCAATACCAAATCTCTCTTACGAACATATCCCCAAGGTGAAAGTTTACGAACAATCTTCTCACCCATCAATCTTTCAATACGACCAACAATATAAGGTATATCATATAATTCACAGTTCCATCCAGTCACAACTTCTGGAGTATTAATATTCCAATATTCTAAAAATCTATCAATCAGATTATACTCATCATGACATTGAACATACTTTACATCCTTCCTTGTATTATTAAATGGTCGTGATGCAAAACATATAATCTGCTTTGTCGTATAATCCTGTAATGTAATTGCAAGTAATTCCTCTGCACAATTAAAGACATCAGGGAAACCACTCTCGGCAGCAACCTCAATATCAATAGTAACTAATTTAATTTTACTTATATCAAACTTAATCTCATCCTCTGGATATCTCTCAGAAATATACTGACAGATATATCGATCATTACCATATACAGCAAATCCCTCTACAGAAGAATACTTCTCAGTAAATTCTTTACAATCAGATATCTTACCTGGTTTAATTGGTTCTACATTTTTACCATCAAGGGTTTTATACTTTGATTCTTTCTTAGAAGGTACATAAAGAGTGGGATGAAACGTCTCCTTCGCAGTAAAATGGCGGCCATTCTCATATCCACGGATAAGAATTTCGTTAAACCTTTGATGGACATTGGTGTAGAATCTCATTGAGTAATGTTTACGTAATCATCAAGTAATTGTTGGTTGGGATCAACCAGTGTCAAAATTTTCTCTGAACTCATAAACATTTCTGTATTATCAGTCAGACTGGACATCCACTTAGTAAGTTTACCATCCTTGTCAATAACACATGGATTGATTAATTTGCAATCAGGTTGCCCAATGTCAGCTAGAATCTCATCAATCCGTGAGACCAACCGAAGATTGTTCGTCAGGTAGAGCACTTGAATCGGTTTCTCCACTGGTTCCTGATTCGGATCGTCTGGCGGTAGCACCATCTCGTCCGTCGGTAGATCTGTCTCTTCCATTCATTCTCTCCGTATAAGATTTAGTAATGGTATCTAGTGGATCAGTAATACAAACTATCCAATCCTTATTTACAATAATATCAGTATCCTTTGATAAAGACATCCACTTGTAATATATAACCTCATGCTTTGGTGTACCTTCTTCTTCAACAAGAAGTTGTGAAGTCTTAACTTTTATAGCAAAAGGATCCCTAAAAAGATAGGAAACAAGATTATCACTCTTATCCCTATACTCCTTGATGTCGGCAATTACTTCCTCACCTGACTTCAATAGTGCAAGTTGTATACTCATAATAGTTTTTTTCCTTTATCTATTATACCACAACTTCTCCAATTGTCCATGACTTAAATCCATGTCCATAAATCCTAAGTTCTACATCTACTGCTACTTCAGGAGGAACTACTAAACAATATCCAATTCCCATATTAAATGTAGTTTTCATATCCTCTTCTGGAATCTCACCAGCCATCATAATCTTATGGAAAAGTTTTGGTATAGGCCAAGAGTTATAATCTACATGTGCTTTTAGTCCTTTAGGTAAACACCTTGGAAGATTCTCTGGAATACCACCACCTGTTATATGTGCCATACCAAGAATAGGAAATTCATCTAATAAATCCTGTATCAAAGAAGAATAGATTGTTGTAGGAGTAAGTAATTCAGGAGTATCTTTATAAAAAATCTTATGTCTCCATAGCATATCATTGATCAAACTATATCCATTACTATGAAGTCCACTACTTTCTATACCAATAATCTTATCACCTGGTTTAATAATCCTACCATCAACTATTTCCTTTTCTTCTACAATGCCTGTACAAAATCCTGCTAGATCGATATCATTAGCAAAACGACCATGTTCTGCAGTCTCTCCACCTATAAGTTCTATCCCTGCTATCTCACATCCTTCGATAATACCTTGCATTATATCATCTAATCTATCATCCAACTGCTTTGTAGAAATGTAATCTAAAAAATATAATGGTTTAGCACCACATGTAATCACATCGTTGACACACATGGCAACGAGATCAATACCTATAGTACTATAATCATTGGCAACTCTTGCTATGTTTATCTTAGTACCTACACCATCAGTACCAGATACTAAAATAGGTTCCTCATATCCTGAAGGTACTTTAAACATACCACCAAAGCCGCCTATGGCAGGTGCTCTTTGCATTAATCTTTCAACAAAAGCATTACCTGCTTCAATATCTACACCCGAATCTTTATAATTCATTTCTTCTTTCTACCCCTCTTCTTTTTAATTGGTTTGGAACCACCTTCCTCCCATATGTAAAAGATACCCATACAGAGTGTAATCCAAAAAAGGATCTCTAATCCATAATTACTCATAATTTTACATTAAAAAAACCCCATAGCAGTACAGCTATGGGATTATTATAGCATCTTCTTAAGGAGGATGCAACCACTTAACGATTTTCATCGTCCTAACCCCTAAAGAAAATCTCTTCTAGAGTAATGCTCTGGAACAATTTTCTTTAATTCCACGGTGAGGAGTCCATCTTCGAAGCTGACGGATCCAATCTCCGTATCGTCGGAGAGAGTCCAAGAACGTTTGAAGGAACGTTGGGCCAGTCCTTTATGGACAAATTCTCCATCTTCCTTTTTATCTTCTTTGACTGCTTCCACATATAATTTTCCAAACTCTGTATAGACCTTGAGTTCATCTTTCTTAAACCCCGCAAGGGCGATTTCAAGTTTGGATTCATGATTGTTTAATTGTACCAAATTATATGGTGGATAACTTGAGTTAAAATCATTATTGAAGAATTGATCAAAATAATTATCCAGTCCTATGCTGTTCCTTGTAATCTTCTCCATCAATTGTGGAAGATCGGCAGCAGTATATCTGCGAATGTTAGTCATTTTAGTAGCTCCTTTAAAAGCGAGTTTGTGTTGTGTGATCCCTTTCGGCAATCAATACTATTTAACCACAAATGCCTTTAAAAGTCAGTGTTGTAACCCGAAATTCTCTATGCGGGTTCTTCTACCTTTTTCTTCTTACCAATATTATACTTAGTTTCTAGAATCCATTCACCCTTTTCTTTATATGCTAATACTTTAATTTGATTCAATGGGGCAATATCAGTAATACTATCTGAATTAAGAACTGTTACCAATCCCCAATCAGAAAGTAATTGAATAATTCTATTACGACGTTGAACATCATTCACAGTAAGGTTTGCATGTTTACCGTCCAATGCAAACAATTCTTTAAAGTGAACTATAAAATACCTTCCTTGCTTATGCAAGATATGACATGATTGATATATCTTCTTTTCTTTTCGAGATGCTACTCCAATTCTTGTAAGAGTTTCTCGTACTTTTAAAAAGTCATCAGGTTCATTTAATGTGACTTCAATCATTTGGTCAGCAGACCACTTGACTTCTGGCTCAGCAATCATTTTGTTCCTCCAGTTTCAAATTTAGATTTTATAAAATTAAGTTGTTCTTTAGTGAGGATTCTTAGAGACTGCTTTGCCTTTTCGTTACTATAACCATAATAACGTTTCACACAATCCAGATCTTTAATCTCATCTTTACGAAGCCAAGGAGAGAATCTCTTTCGCTTTCTCACACTATTTAGATAAAACAAATATTGCATATCACTATCTAGATGGTGACTGAGATTCATCTCATTTGCAAATAAAACTGTATCCAAATGACCTGACATGCAACGGTTAATAACGTATGCAGGATACTTTGCATCTGGATCTTCTTCATAAAGATTCTTTTTATTTTGGTTAATAGAGTTCAACCAGTCTTTCAATTCAGTCATGATTTAGGTAGTTTGCGATTAAAGTTCCAGTATCCAAATGATTGCCATGTATAATAAATCCCACATAGAAACTTTTGAACAAAGTACTCTAAGTAAAGGATAGAAAGAATAGTATATCTCTCAATCATCGTATAATTTGAATATCATCATCTTCTGTCCAGAGTTCGACCTTATCTCTGAAACGTCCTTCTTGCTTTAACTTATCATATCTCTTACCTGCTTTCTTCTTCCACCACTCAATAATATTCTCAAGATGAAACTTGTCATAATTCTGACCAGGGATTAACTTATCCTCTTCTCCAAGAATAACTTCTCGTATATTCTTATAACCATAATCTGAAATATAAAACCTTTTCCTCTGAGTAAGAGCAAATGCCATCTTAATAACTCTATTAAATTCTTCAAGTTTTCCTTGATCCTCTAATGAATTTCTAATAATAGAAATCATCTTATTCTGACGTTTCATCTTCTTAGATGAAGCTCTATTCTCTGTTAATGGTTGATTATTATTATACCTAGTAAACTCATCATGAAGATTATGAAATGCTGCTGCATGTAATAGAGGTAAAAACTTACTCTCTGTTAAACCCTTATATCGTATGAATGGTTTCAAACCATCATACTGTGATGCAGATGTAGTAGAACCATAAAGAGATGTAGTCTCAAATAAACCAATATCCTTCTTAAAGACATCATTAATTGTCTCTCTTGCAAAATGAGATACGCACATTAATGCAAGCAACTTACCACCAAGATAATTATATCCAAAGGGTTGGGAAGGAACAATCGCAAATCCCATTACAGCATGACGATTGAATATATGAAGAGCAGGTGCAGTTCCTAACCAATTATTCCTTGGTTTTGAATTAATAACTGGTGATCCAAAACGAATAAAACCAATTACTTTCTGAGTTCTTTTCTCACGAACAATCCAACGTAACTCTCTACCAGGAATATTATCCTCAATATTATGAGAAGAAGTTGCTACTAAACGACTTCTATAATAATCTTGAGATAATGCACTATCAAAACGATCACCAACAAATACAATCTCAAAATCCATCTCAGATGGATGAATATCCTCATTAAAAAATTCATCCTTCATAGAAAAGAGGGATGCTGGTTTCTGAAGTACTTCTGTCTTTACATGTCGAAGATAATCTTCAATGGTAGTGAAGTTCCCAAAGTAATCAATAAACTCATCTGCTGCCCATAAAGCAACCTCTGGTGGTACATGATCAATGACTTTCATTTCAATAGATTAATGTAAGCTGCTATAACCAATAATGTTAAGCACATTTGATTATACCTCATTTTTTCTTCCTTGGAGCAGGTTTTTGAGGATAGTATTGAAATCCTGTAGTTTTCTCCTCCAAATCTTTCATTCTAAAAGTAATCATCTTATCCCAAGGCGTGTGCTGGTCCATAAGAACTGCAACATCATCACCACTAATTCTTTGAACACATCCTTCATATCCACGATAGATAGATGTTTCATCAATAATAGTAACAGTAGATCCTGGTAAAATCATAATTTAACTCTCACTCCATCGACAACTTCAACATTAATGGGTTTATCAAGAAGATCTTTAATAGTCATATATGCATATGCAGTAAAGATTTGTGGAACTATAAAAGCAACCATTGCTACAGTCCAAAAAACATAATAAGCAGTCTCTTTCTTTTGAGTAGTCATTTGAAATTACACTCCACCATTATTTCAGTGAGTGCCGCTAAAAGATTTATCTCTTGATCAGCAACGAATGCAGACTGATACTGATACTTAGCAATAATGAGGACAGCAGCAGCAGTGCTAGGACCGTCAAGGGTTTCAACAAGAGCATCATAAACACGACGCAAAAGTACCCCAGAGTCATTGTCCAGATTACTGTTGACCCACTTACGTACTTCAGAAAAGTTCTTTTCTTTAAGATTTTTAATAACATCATTTACTGCTATATCTGAGAATGTTGCAAGAATACCAGTATCTATCTTACCACTAACAGAATATCTCTGGCATTCATTTAGGACTCTTCTCCAATCTGGGAAGTGCTTATTGATAAGTTCTGCGAGGACTTTCTTATCAGCTTCAACCCGTTCGGTGTCCAAGATGGATATAAGTCTTCTGAAGAATTGTCCTGCAATTTGTTGTTTCTCTTTTCCTTTAATTCCAAACTCGATAACGGCGCATCTCGAATGGAGGGGTTCAAGTATTTTGTTTTTGTAGTTGCATGTAAAGATGAATCTGCAATTGTTTGCGAACTCCTCAATGAATGCTCTGAGTAAGAGTTGGACATCGTTCCCTGTATTATCTGCTTCATCAATAATGATAACTTTATGTTTCGCTTCTGAAGATAATGATACCGTGGATGCGAAGTTTTTAGCATTATTACGGACGGTATCGAGGAACCTCCCTTCATCTGATCCGTTAATGACATAATAATCTGCTCCTAATTCGTGACAGAGTGCTTTTGCTACCGTAGTTTTGCCAACTCCTGGAGGACCAGCAAGTAACATATTCGGTATTTCACCCGTATTTAGGAAGTCTCTAAAGGTTTTCTTTATATTCTCTGGGAGAATACAATCTTCAATCGTTTGGGGTCTATATTTTTCAACCCAAATAAAGTCACTCATAAATCATAAACCTCATATGATTATTATATCATGAAGTCTTAGAAGAAACAACTTTATTTTGAGTTCTGTTGATTAACGTAATGAATTTATCTGCTACAAATGTTCCAGCAACACACACTTCAATTTCATCACCATCATCCCAGATAGGTGTGCCATCTTTCTTTCTAGTATCAAGAGCCTTCTCAAGATCATCAATTATCTTTTGTGTTATTTTCACTTCTTTCTCCTTGGTACTTGAATAGTCCACGATGGTGATACCAAATCAACCATTTCAAACTGTTTCTTGTTCTTTTCTATCTGATTAAGATATGCTTCACGACCAGGCTCGGGTTGTATCTCACCATAATGAGTTTCTTTCAAATCTAAGTATTCTAAAAGAGCATCGTCAACCATATAATAAAGAGTATCCCATGTTAATGTTGTTCTTAACTTAGATGCTATTTTATCAACATCATTCTCATCAAGATACTCACCTTTGACTACCTTCTCTGAATAATCTTCACGTTGAGTTAATAGTCTTGCTCTTGTGTCTACCAACTTATTAAGGTTAATAGTTATTTTTATGTCATTTTGAATACTCATCGTTCATCCCATTTTTTTAATAACCATGATGATGATTGTTGTTTACCAACACCACCTACACCCCACCTGAATACAACTCTAGGATCATCCTCATACATATCAAACTCAGGTACATTTTCATTGTGTCTATCTCCACCATTAGCGAAGATGACCTTATCATATATTTGTAGGCACTGTTCTATTGCTTCATTAGCACTACCATCAGTATCATTGAATTCAAGTACATTATCAACCATCTTTAGTGCTCTAACAATAGTAATTCTCTCCTCTAATGGCATAAAAGGTTTACCCTTCTTTTGCGTCAACCAGTGATCAGAATTTAAACCAACTGCCAATGCACTCATAGGTGCTATTTGTTTTGCTGATGTGAGTAATGAAATGTGACCACTATGAATAGGATCAAATCCCCCAGTGACTAAAACTACAGATGTTGACATTATCCAAACTCTGTAACAGTAGTAGAATCTGGTTCTAATGCAATATAGTAAGTCAAATTATAACTTTCGTTAATAAATCTAGCTAACAATTTCTGGGAAATTACAACATCATAAGTACCAGGAAGAATCTTAATATTCTCAACTTTAAAGTTGAATGCAAACTCTTTATCTGTCTCTCCAACTATCACTCCAGTCTTATTAGAAGTATCATTCTTTTTATCACGAACGACTAATTTAACAACACCATTCTCACCAACAACAGAAAGATCTGGAAGTTGATTAATAGCAGATGCCTTAAGAAGTCTGATAAGAGTTTCATTATCTAAAGTAAATGACACATCTTCAGTAGGAAGAGTTAGAGTCTTATCTGGTGGAGCGACAATTACACTAGGATCTGCAAAGAAATATTTTGTTTCAAAATGCTTACCATCACGAATACTAACATGCGACTCATTACCAAAATCCAATTCTGGATTACCACAAAGAGATAAGTTATTTAAGAACTGAACCAAATCATAGATAGCAAAATCTTTAGGAATCTCTTCCTCAATATTAGCCTCTGCAAGAATATTCTTCATTACAGACATTGTACGAAGAGTATTACCCTTCTTAAAAAGTATCGACTGATTAATAGAAGAAAAGTTCTTAAGAAGATTAAAAGTTTTTTCAGATAGTTTCATAGTATGGGGTCGAAGTTTCATAATTAAGGCATGTTGTGATCAATGTTTCCACTTGTAGTAGAAGGCTTTCCGTAATGCTCATCGAAATGTAATAGTAGCATAGCATAATGAATCACTTTTAGCAAGTCCTTTTTATTCCTACCATCCTTACTTCCATACCTACTACCATACTTTAGAATATTTGCCTGACAAAATCCAGAAGCAACGTCTCGTGCTGCCATCAAATCAAGGGTCTGAACATTACGATACTCATGAGTATTCCCAGTATAGTGACCTCTATAAGTACCCGATACATAGGATTCAATATCCTTAAGTATTTCCTCTTCATGGTATTTAAAATAATGCGCTGTCATAGTCTCCGTTTCTTGAACCTCGTTATTTAGTGATTTTGGAATAAATGGTGAAGGTGGTGTATAATCTTCTGGAGTGAAAAAATGATGTGCTGCATTGTCATCATTATCTGCTAGATAATCTTGTACATAAGGATATTTGTCATCAAAATAATCTCCAGAAACAACTTCTTTCTTTTCGATATCATCACCAAATTTTCTACGAGTTACAGTTTTACCACCATCAGGTGATTCATAAATGTACTGACCCGTTATCTTATCTGCGTATTCCCTCTCTTTTGGATCTGTAAATGGATTCTCTCTATTAGGATCATTACGTTTATAATCGTACCAAGAAGTAGAATGTTCAATATCTTTTTTGGTCATAATAGGATAATCCTCATCAAGTGTTCCATCTATTACCGAAGCTGCTAAACTCCATGCGTTAACCATAATTAAATAAAAATTCGTTTACTAATCTTTCTGCTTTAAATTTACCAAACTTATTTGTAAGGTAACCACCTACTGGATCAAGTTTAGTCATGTATGCATCAAAGTCTTTATAAACACTGGTATCCATTCCAGTTGGTTGTTTACATTCTACCATATCAGAATAAATTGTCAAGTATTTCTCAAACATCTCTAGGTGTTGATCAACCTCAGACATAGTACAATAAGCAATGTAAAGATTCTCTGAAAAATGATTACCAGGTTCAAAAAAGCGAATCTCACCTTTTGGTTTTGGTAAACCCACAACAGAAAATGAATGATTCTCTACAGGATGTTGAAAGTCAAAGACTATAATAACCTTCTTGTCAAAGAATCCCATAAGATCCATACCAAAACAGGGAAGATTACTTCCAGTCTTAGGATAGATGATGTTGTTATAGATGCAAGATTTTTCATCAGAAATTTCTACCTCTCTAGATTTGATGATGTGTTTACTACCATAAAGGTCAGCAATTAAAGTTGTTCCTTTACTCTTCCAGTAAGCCCAACGTAAATGTTTATACATTGGGAACTTACTGTGAAGAACTGCTTTATAATTAGCCCAGAGATTCATTTTGTTTAATTAATTTCCAATCGGCATACATTCTACCGTATACCATACCTTCATGGGACTTAATGGGTGATCCATCTAAGAGTTCAATTTCCCTCTTAGATAAATTCTTTCCCATCTTTTTATATTCCTGTTCCCAACCAGGAATTAATTCAATAAGTTCTTTATAATCCATTATACTTCCTCCTTTTCGAATTCAAAATCAGCATCTACTTTATCATACAATTCAAGAAATGCTTGCTTAGTCTCATCATCAAACCTGTTTACACAGACTTCAATTGCCTTCTCCTTTGTACCAAAGATAGAATAAGCACGAATAATATGAACCAATCTACGAGTACTGATAATCTCTTCGATACCACCATCATAGAAAGTCTTACGGATGATGTCACCCCAGTCTACTAGTCTCTTACAGAAGTCGGTATCTGTAACTCCAAGAGTAGATGCAACTCTTCCCAAAATTCTAGACTCTACAGATGGTGATGGATAGTCCTGTTCAAATGTTACAGGGAATCGTTCAAGGAAGGCTTCGTTAAGCACGTTAGTTCCAATAAATCTTCCGTCGTCTGAACCTTTACCTTTAGTATTTGCTGTTGCGATGATGTTGAATCCTTTTGCTGGTTCGACAAACTTTCCAATCTTTTTAAGGAAAACTCCTTTACCTTCAAGGATGGATTGGAGACAGAGAATCTTGTTTGAGGCAAGGTCGATTTCGTCAAGGAGCAAGACAGCTCCTCTGTTGAGAGCTTGAATAACTGGTCCGTCGTGCCAGACTGTGGCACCATCAACGAGGCGGAAACCGCCAATAAGGTCATCTTCATCTGTTTCGATAGTAATGTTTACACGAATAAGTTCTCTCTTAAGTTGAGCACATGCTTGCTCTACACCAAAAGTCTTACCATTTCCTGAGAGACCTGTAATGAATGTAGGATAAAATATACCCGCTTTAAGAATCGTCTTAAGGTCAGTAAAAGGGCCGAACTTAACAAACGTATCATCAATTTCTGGAATAAGATTTTCCTTAACAACAGCAGGAGCACTAAATGATTTCTCAATGTTCTCAACTACTTCTGTAGTTACTTCAAGATTCCATCTACCCTTAGCAACCTTATACTTCTTTATCTTCTTAGTTACTGTCTGATAACCAATATCATTTGCCGCACAAAATCCACGAACATCAGCAGTAGTAAACTCTTCACCAAATGTACTTCTCAGTCCATCAACAATCTGTTGTTCTGTCATTTTAATCTCAAAAGGCATGATCTCAAGTGTTTTATTTATGAATATATTATACCAATAAAAAAGGGGTCAGATGACCCCTAGTAGACACTTTAATAACTGGGTTCTAAATCATATTGCTCTTCTTCTACACACTCCGAATAAGTAAGTCCATCCCAATAAGAATGATACAATCTTCCCCAGACTACATCAAACTCATCATCATCCAAGTTCTTAAACAAACATTTGTCATTTAAGTAAATATGATATGTTTTTGACATTGTTAAGACAGTACTTCTTTAAGTTCTTTAATTAACTTTGACTTACTATGTCTTCTATCCAGTTCTATGCCAAGTGTTCTGCCGTAAGATTCCAATTCCTTCTTACTCATTTTAGAAAAATTAACTTCTGATCTTTCAATAACAGCTGCTACTTCCTCCTCTGGTCTAGGTGGTGCTTCTTCAACAACAGGTTCTGGTACTGGTGTTGATACCTTACCTGCTAATAGATCTCCAAATCTGCTCATAACTTTATATAAAATTTCTTCTAGTATTTATCAAGCAACAAGTTCAATAAATTCACCCAATATTTTCTTATTCATCTTTTTACCATTAAGAGATTTCTTAAATGCAGTACGAATCTGAGCTTTAGTAGCATCTTCACGTACATCAAATCCATCCTCATTTGCCAAAGCAGCTGCAGATAATCCAAAGTAAGTATGATAACCAGAATTCTTAATAGAAACTGCTTTATCCTTTCTCCAAGCCTTCATCATTTTATCATGTGTTTCACTATATGAACTCGTATATTTACGAATAAATTCACCTCCATCTCTTGGTGCAAGAATACGAATGCCAATGAAATTCATATCAGAAAACTTATCTCTCAAATTTCTAAGAAAATGATCTGTCTGTGACCACCATCCACCTTGCATAGAATAGGTTGTTCCAAGTGTACGATCTCTTAAGAAACAAGTCTCATCAATATTACAAGTACCTAAGAATGGAATATCTTCCCAATTACGTTGGAAATTCTTATGAAATCTAAGAGGTGATCCTTGTCCATCTGTAAGAATAACACATTGGACTTTCTCCAGTTTATTATCTCTCTTAAATTTGGGCAATATTTGATGCAAAGCAATCAATGATTCATTCAATGGAGTTCCAGAGAGTTCCAATCCAATAGGAATTCCATAACGTTGAACATCACGAATTCTACTAAATGCTAATCCAATACGAAATATATTAATCATCTGTTCTTCTAATACCTTACCCCTAACCTTACTAGTAAGGATATTCATCATAGAAAAATGATCATCAATATGTGCAACTCCTTCTTCCTTCTCATAACAAGGCATTCTTACTGATGCTGGTTCTCCATCAGAAAGATAAGATTGAAGGGGATAATTATTAGTAAAAGCATAAACCTCAAAAGGAATATTAACCTTCTTACAGAACCACAATAAGTTATACAGTTGCTTAAGTGTGTCCTGCAAAACATATGCCATAGATCCAGACCAGTCTAAAAAGAATACGAGTCCTTGAT
>VTLG01002277.1_pt1 | contig 42265 bp, 60 predicted proteins | sample 4694571 | NCBI WGS metagenome assembly VTLG01 (sample SAMN12604809, study PRJNA352737) | marine metagenome | biome: ENVO:00000447; feature: ENVO:00000209|ENVO:00000569|ENVO:01000036; material: ENVO:00002151; isolation source: viral sequences binned using virsorter ...
AATGAAAGAGAAAAAGAGATATTAGATAGTTTTCTTGGGTTAATTATACATTTTGAAGAAGAAATTAAAAAATCTAAGAGTGTAGTTTCTAAATATTTAAAGAATGTTAATAACTAATAGAAAGGAATAATATGAAACTACAAGTAGAAATACATAATAAAGAAGGTTTAAAAGATAAAGATATTAATAGAGTAATAGATTTTTTAGAAACTATAAATTATGATGATATGAGAGATATTTTAGATGGTGGATATATAACTCTTGGTAATGATGATTTTTTAACTTTTAAAAGAGTTAAGTAATATTAATAACAGATAATAAGGAGCAAATAATATGAATGAATATGAAAGAAATAATCTTAATAAAGAGATACAAAAAGATATGATTACGTCTATCATTGCAAAAACATTGTACGAGACTCGTAAATGGTCATTTAATGTGATGGGAGATGAATATATAGAACAAATGCATAACAGAACCAAAGAAACTGATTATGGAGATTATGCAATTGGTAAATTTAAAATGATGCAAAAAAACTTTGGTGATTGGTATGCTTCTTTAGATGGGACACATAGAAGAAGATTATCAAAAATTATCTATGAAAGAATATATAACAAACAATTAACAAGATGTGAAAAATGGGACAAGGAGGAGAAATGAGTAAAAGAAAAAAAGAAGAGTTTTTGATGGTTGAATATGTAAACAAACTATTTGGCTATCATAAAAATATTGATTTATCAAAAGTAAAAACAAAACAAAAAGAAAAACAAAAGGAGAAATAAATGGGAATGTTATTATATCTTGATAAAAAAGATGAGAAACCTACATTAGAAAAATGTCAAGAATTTGTAGGTGGATACATAGAAATAATCCCGTCAAAAGACGGGAAAAAACAAATAATAGTAGATGAAGAAGGAATGTTAAAAGGTAAACCCGTAAATGAAGATGCTACAGAAGAATTTGGTATGCTTCTTGTAGGCGATATTATGGTTTTAAGTGGAGAGGCGAGGTTAGACTAATGGATTGGATTGAGAAACATAAAGCTGAATGTGATAAAGATTCAGACACTTGCAATGAATGTTTTCACATATCAGAAATACAATGGGCTTTGATAAAAGCACAAGAGTACATGGACAACAAAAAACAACAAGAAAAAAAGAAACCCAAAAAAGAAATAAAACGAATTTGGATTTCACAAACTAAAGAATGGAGAGAAGTATAATGAGTATATTAACTATTTTAATTATCATAGCAATAGGATTCGTATCTACAATTGGATATTATTATCTTACAAAAGATGATTGGAGGATAGATGGATGAGAGAACCAGATTATGCACAAATGAAACACATGTTAGCACAAAGAGAAGCTGAATCAGCATCATATAAGGACCTTTATGAAATAATGCTACTTGGACATACAGGTTGGGAATCTTACACAGATGAGCATGTTTTAGATACATTTCTAAATGTGTTTGGACAACATGAGATACCAAAAAAGAAAGTGGAGGTAAAATGATAGAAACAATTTTACTGATAGTAGTATTTATCGCTTTCATAGAAATGTTACTAAACACATTTAGTGAAAAATAAATGTTGTTTATTGCATTAAGCATAAATAAAATATACAAGTATATGTGGGGCAATATTAAATGTTGCCCTACATAATGTAAAAGGAGCAAAGAAAAACATGAATGAAACATTGAGAAACAATGATAATACCGAAGTAAAAAAGAAGAACGTAATCGTAACAAATATGGATTCTGATTTATGGAAAAAATTTAAAGGCACATGTGCAATAAATGGTGTGTCAATGAACAAAGCATTAAGTGAACTTATTACAAGTTATATAACCAGAGATTAGGAGAATACATTGAAAAAGGCAAAATGTCCTGTTGATATGGAAGCTATTTATGGCAACTACATTGACAAGAAAAATAAAGAAAATTCAGAAGAAAGATATGTAGGTAAAGAACATTTTTATCATGCTTCTGGAGCAATGACTTGTTCTAGAAAATTATACTATGAATCTGTTGAAAGACCAGAACCTACAAACCTACCTAATAGTCGCTCTTTTAGGATTATGAGATTAGGTACAATTATGCATGATGATTTACAGAATGCTCTTTCCGATACTACTATATATAGTAATACTACAGATAGTAATACTAAAGATAGTAAAGAAAAAGAAATATATAATTTACAAAAAGAAAGTTTTGAATATCATATTGAAAAAGAAATTCAATTACCAGAGTTTAATGTTCGTGGTTTTTATGACCTTGTCGCTGTAAACAAAGATGATGGTAGTGTACATCTGATTGATTTTAAAACAATGGCAAGTTATTCTTGGACTTTAAAGTTTGGTCGTAATAGAAATAAAATGCAACCAGAGCCTAAACTTACTGACCATCAAGCTACACAGCTTGGAACGTATGGTCTGGCGGTTAAAAAAGAATTTGGAAGACTTGATAGTATGTGGCTTTATTACTACAATAAAGACAATTCAAGAATGAAAGCTTTAGAGGTACCTATGCAATATTTGAAGGTAGCTCATAGCTTTTGGACAAACGTAAATGATGAACATAAACGTGGATTACCAATGTTTAGAGAGAGATTTAGCCCAGTAGAACACTGGAATTGCAAATACTGCAAGTTTCTTGATTTTTGTAATCCACCATTCTAAAAAGAAAAGGAGACGAAATGAGTGTATTTCACAAACTAAAGGATATTGACGTATCCAAACTAGCTGAAAAGAAAGGTAAATTTGATTACTTGTCATGGGCGCATGCTGTAAGAGAAATGTTAAAAGAATTTCCTACTGCAACATGGGAAGTGCATGAGTATGATGGTATGCCTTACATGCAAACAACAACTGGATATTATGTGAAAGTTAGTGTAACTATTGAAGATATAGTAAGAACACAGATACATCCAGTATTAGACAATAGGAATCAACCTATTGATAATCCGAATACATTTCAAATCAACACATCAATACAAAGATGTTTAGCTAAAGCTATTGCATTACATGGACTTGGTTTAGTTTTATTTGCTGGTGAGGATTTACCAAACAATATAACTGATAAACAAGAAAAAGAAATAACAAAACTAGCAAATGATTTGAAAAAGAAAAAACTTGTCAGTGATACTGAGTATGATACTATCGTAAACAATATTAAGTCTGGCAAGGTTAATGAATCAAACTATGAAAAAAGTCTTAATTTTTTAAAAAATAAACTAAAAGGAGATAAGTAATGAGTGAGACTGCTAAAATGTTTGACGAAATGTTAAACGATACAGAAAGCTTCTTCGTTCCAGGAGAAGATAAAAAAACAGATAAACCTAAATCAGCACCAAATGTTCGTGGTGAATTTTATGGACACCTACAAGAGTCATCTTGTAGAGAAGTTGGCTGGAGTAGAGATGGTAAAAATTTCAAAGCTATAGTTTATAACTACAATTTTGTAATTGATGCTAAAACTGCTGAACAAACATATAAAGGTAATAACGATACCGAATACAGCGGAAAAGATTATGTAGGTAGAAGTTATAAGGCTAATGGTGTTTTTAGGTTTTTAGAGCCAAAAGAAGGCGATGACTTTGTATCTAATGCAAAAGGTAACGATAGATACCTACGTTTCTGTGAGACACTAGGTAAAGATATACCAAGAAAAGTTGTACAGATGAATGGTCAAGATGTAGAGGTTCAAGTTCTTCCTCAGTTAAAAGCTGATGATATAAATGGAAAGCCCGCAATTGCTATAATAGATGCTGGTAAACCATATAAAACAAAAGAAGGACAAGAACGAACACCTTACGAAGTTAAATATATCAAAACATGGGAGGGAGGCACAACTAAAGATGAAGAAATCCCATTTTAAGAAAAAGTATGTTCGTGTAGGTTCACCTAGAAAGTTTTTTATAAACACTTTGTATAGTATGGGCCTAAAAGCAAAAAGAATAAGTAGAATAGTAGGTGTATCACAAGCAAGTGTATACAGACATATAAACAGATAATATATGCGGAAGATAATGTATATCGTGAGGTTGCATGGGTGGTTTTGTAGAGTCCCTACTCACTATTTTCTTTCCCACCTTTCAAGGTCTTCCGCAAATTTATAGGGATAAAAAATGAAATGTTGGCATTGTAGTACAGAAGTTATATGGGGCGGTGACCACGATTTTGAAGATTGTGGTTATGAAGGAGAAGGTATTGTTAGTAATTTTTCTTGCCCTACCTGCGAAGCAACATATGAATGTTATTTACCATTAGAGAATCAAGAGGAGAATAAAGATGTCGAAAAATAAAACTTGGCAAAGAGTTCAAAAAATACGAAATGAGTTAGATAAATTACCAAATGGATGGCCACTATCAAGGATGGTTGGTAATGAATATCAATTAAATGCTTATGAGTATAGAGACAGGAGAAAACGTGTCTAGAAAAGAAATGGCAAAACTTATTGATGAAATAATTGAGTTAGTCAAATTTACTAGAGATGCTGGACAAGATGAGTATGCAAGAGATTTAGATAATGCTTTTGCAAATTTTGAAAGAGTAGCATCATTTACAGGAACAACAAGAGAAAAAGCTTTACTTACTTATATGATTAAACACCTTGATGGGCTTTGTGCTTATGCTGATGGACATCGCTCACAAAGGGAAGATGTAAGAGGTAGAATTACAGATATTATTGTATACTGCTTCCTGCTTTGGGGAATGGTAGAAGATAATGAAAAAGAAGTGTAGTGCCTGTAAAAAAACAAAATGTATCAGCTCTTTCAGTTGGAGGAGCAAAACAAAAAAAATTAAATCTGGTAAGTGTAAAGTATGCACAAGAGAATATTCTAGAGCGCATTATAAAGCGAATAAGGCAAGCTACAAAAGAAGGACCAGAAACAATACAGCTCGACTTAAAAAATATGGAAGACAATTGATATATGAGTTTAAGCTTAGTAATCCTTGTATTGCTTGCGGTGAAAGCAATCCTATCGTTCTCGAATTTGACCATGTTGACCCGAAAACGAAAAGAAACAGTGTATCGAATATGGCTACACATGGTTACTCCATCGAAGCCATTGAAAAAGAGATTGAGAAGTGTGTCATATTATGCGCAAATTGTCACAGAATTAAAACAGCTAAACAACAAAACTGGTACTCATACCAAAAAAGTAAAAGGAGAAAATAATGGGAAGAGCCATAGATATGGAAAACAATATTATCAAACTGAAAGAAGACGTAAGAAAATTAAAAGATATTTTGAATCAAATACTAGAGGAGGTAAAAGATGAGCATGAGGAAGAAAAAGCCAACGATAAAGGAAGTAGCTCAAGTGATAGACAGGATAATACAGAGTCTAAATCATCTACAGATAACAAGCGAAAATCTAAGTAATATATTTATACACTATTTAGATTACAAAAAAGATTCTAAAAAATTTGAAAAATACCTTTTAGGAAAGGGGGTAACTGATGATAGACAAAAAAGTCCTAGAAAAAATTCTAAACGAAAATAACTGGGGTATATACTTAAAGGGTAGACCTCTTGATGAAATATCTACCAACGTAGGAGTTATTTATAAGATAGCAGAAATATCTTCAGATAGAATTGTAGATGAATATAATAGTACAATAGTAGAAGAATAAAAAAAGAACAGGAGTAACGATGAACGACATAAAAGATGAAGCAACTGAAAATGTGCTTCTAGGGGGACTTATTACCTCACCAAAAATGTATACAGAGGTATCAGAGTTTATAGTAGAACCAAAAGTTTTTTACCAAAGTAAAGCACAAACTTTATGGAAGAAAATTACTAAGATGGTGAAATCTGATAAACATATTGATATTGCTGTACTATCAGCAAGTATAACAAACGAAGATATGAATCATGGTTTAACATTAGGATACATACTTGAAATTACAACAGATACTGGTACTGGCGCTATGTTACCATCATATGCTAGAATCGTGTATGAAAAATATCTTTTAAGAAAAATTGTTAAAGAAACAGAAAGCATAAAATTCAATTCTCTTGATAAAGGGCAAGATGTTTATGGTTTAATTAATCAAGCATACAACCTTATGGGTGAACTTATAAGAGTTAGACCAGGAGAGACATTCTCAATAGATAAAACTATGCATGAAACAATTAGCACTATGAAAACAGGTAATACTAAAATGATAAAGACTGGATATAGAGAGATTGATGGTCTTGCTGGCGGTCTCACCAGAGGTGAGATAACAATCGTAGGTGGTAGACCAGGTCATGGTAAAACAACATTTCTTGTAAATATACTTTCTAGTCTTATCAAAGGTGGATACAAAGTAGCTGTTTTTAACAGAGAGCTACCAAACAGCGAGGTGATTAAAAAGCTTTTATGTATAGAGAATCCAAACCTTAAATACAGAGATGTTCGTAGAGGTATTATTGATAAAACTAATATAGCTTTTATTGATGACTTAAAAAATGCATCTAAAATAGTGCAAGAAAAATACACAGAAGATAAGTTTATTATGTTTGATAGCATAAGAAATTTAAGTAAAACAGCATCAGAAGTTAAAAAATTTAAGCCAGATGTGATTATAGATGATTACATACAGCTTGTTTCACCTAACACAAAAAATACAGAAAGAAGATTACAACTTGAAGCTCTTTGTAATGATTATAAATGGCTTGCAAAAGAGACAAACTGCGCAGTAATTTTAGCTTCTCAGTTGAATCGTTCTCTTGAGGCAAGAAGCAGAGAAACAAAGAGGCCACAACTTTCAGATTTAGCAGAGTCTGGAGCCATAGAGCAGATAGCAGAAAATGTATTTTTTGTATTCTACTCTTACAAAGTAGACCCTGCTATGCATTCTAAAAATGAAATCAAACTGATTGCAAGTAAAGTTAGATATGGAGAGTCAGCTGAAATAAATCTTCACTACAATGGAGATATATGTACAATATACGATAACTGGTCAATACCACATGCAAAGGAGATTTATGGAAAAGACTTACCATTCTGATATGATTATAGGGATAGACCCAGGAAAATCTGGGGGAATATGTATGATACACAAAAATTTAATTTGGTCTGAAAAATGCCCAGACAACATACTCCGCATGTCGGAAATCCTCAAACACATGCTACATAGTACGTCTCCTAAGAACGTGTCGTTGTTCATCGAAAAAGTCTGGGCTAGACCAACCGATGGTAAATCTTCGATATTTACGTTTGGGAAAAACTATGGGCAGTGGCAAGGTATCATAGCTTCAAATGAAATAGAGCCAGAATATGTAGTTCCTACTACATGGATGAAACATTTTGATGTTCCGAAAGCTATGAAGAAACAAGAAAGAAAAAATCATATAAAACAATTAGCTAAATCTTACATTAACAAAAATAATTTTACAGCTTATCATTGGAAGGGTATTCCAACATTAGCAACTGCTGATGCAATAATGATAGCAGGTTATGGTCTTGATAAAGTTAGCTAATTTATATGATAAATTTGGAGGTTTTAGATTAATAAAAGATAATGGAGAGGAGATACCATTGAAGTATGAGGATATGAAAAAGTTTGACCTTGATTTAGAGTTTGGCCAGATGGGTGAAAAGTTTGTAGAAGACTTACAGAATGGCAACACTATGATTGAGGTCAAAACAGAAAGAGATATATGGAAAACTACTGGCAATCTAGCAGTAGAGATAAGATACAAAGGAAGACCTAGCGGTATATCTACAACTGGTTCTAATGTTTGGATACATTTATTATCAGACAATAATAAAATTGTAGGCGGATATATTTTTAGTGTTGATTATTTGAAACAGTTAATTATTGATTTAAAAAAACAGGGCAAACTAAAACTTGTTATGGGTGGAGATTTTAATCAAAGCCAAATGGCATTGATACCAAGAAAAGAATTATTTAAAACCTCGTAGAGACTTTAATACAGATTCTCTTACTTCGGGGTCTTTCAATAGTTCTGGATTACTTAATTGTTCTTCCAGCTTTCTTATTTTATATCTGTAAGCTCCTTCAAGTGAATTAAATAGTTTCTTATACTCTTGAGCTTTAGAAGGGTCTTTGCTTAACCATTTATTCCATTCTAAAAAGTATCTTAATTTTTTAGCTTTTACATTTTTGTCTTTAGTTTTTAAAGCTTTTATAAGACTACCTTTGTTTGGATTGAATCTAGTTAAAGCAGCATCTAATTGTTTTCTAGCTTCTTTGAGAGCTTCTGTAGGAGTTCTATATTTTATAGCTGTACCTTCAGTTGTAAGCCCTGTTGTATAAAGGTCAGAAGCTACTGCGTATAATGTAATGATATATTGTTTTGCTAATTCTTCTGCAGTACCTTTTTCAAAAACTTTTTTGAAATCTTTATAATATGGACTTCTACGAGTTAATCTTACATCACCTACAAATCCATCAGTATCATCATTTGGGAAAACTTCTTCTTTAAAAGCATTCCAAAGTTTATCACCTCTTTTTCTGTTAACAAAATATTTATTATCTCTAGCATCAATTAATTTCATATAGCCACGATAGCCTCCAAAAGTAGCATCTAACATTTCGGTACCAGCTTGACTCCAGTTCATTTGACCTTTTGATAATTTAAATAAAGTCATTCCAGACACTTGTAAATAATTATATAATGCTGGGTATAATGTTTGTTGCGCAGATTCTCCTTCATAAATTTTTAAGAAATCAGAAAGAATACCTAAAAACTCACCTCTCATATAAACATACTTCATATGTGAAAATGCTGCAGAGTTTTCTGTAGGTGGCTTTTGGTCAAACAAGTGGTCATAGATAGCTATTAAAGATGTTCCTGTAATATATGGGCCTACCATAAGCATACCCATTTTTACCATATCATTATTTTTATAAGCTAATTTAAAATTATTAATAGAATTAGTTGTAGCTGCATAAGCCATTCTTTTAAATAGTGTTAATGGTCTCAAAAATTTACCATCTGCCCATTCTGGCATAAAGAAAGATAAAGAAGCACCTTGAGTTTTTATGTGAGCCATACTATTCATTTTATTATAAATGTTTTGCATAGTTCTACCTTCTTTAGCTTTTGCATAAGAAGATTTAAATGTCATATCACTTACACCACTCAAACCATACTTTTTAAGTAAACTTATTTCATTACTAGATAATGAATAAAAATCTTTTAATCTATTTTCAGCTCTTTGTATTTTTTTAGCAGAATTATTTTTGTTAGATATTATTCTTACAAGTCTATCTTGTTGAACTTTACTAGCAGCTATTGACATATATCTGTTAGCATTTTCAGTAGGTTTCATACCACCAAACCAAAATATCTTATTTAAAACTTTATCTGCTGTTTTAAATTTCATGTCTTGTATATGTCTTAAACCAATCTCTGTTGCACCTGTTCCTTTAACTTCATCTCTAAATTCTTTTGACATAACTTTAGCTAAACCAGCAAAGTAATCTCTAATTCTAAATGCTGAAAGTGTAGCTGTTTGCCCAAGAATTAAATTTTTAATACCTGAAGTCGGAAAAGATAAAGCTGTCTTAGCTAAGATTTGCGCAGCGCCAGACATCACTGTTGAAGCTTTAGTATGATAATCTCCAGGCGCTCTTAAATAACCTAATTGACTATTTACTCTATCTAAAGCCCAATTACCCCATTTGTTATTAGCAGTAATTAATTTATCAATAGCCGCTCTTTGGCCCTGAAAGTTTAAACCTTTAACTTGTACAAAGTCTGGAAATATCTCTGTGTTTGCCATAAATTTAGACATTCCTAAAGCATATTTTTTAAGAGTACCTTCATATGCTGTTTCATAAACCTGTATTCTTTTGCCATCAATTTCAATAAACTCAGGAAGCTTTTGATGTCTTTTCTGTAAAAACTTTGTGCTATGTTTACCTTTGTTAAATTGTAGCATATCTACAATATCTCTTCTTACATACATTTCAGCATCTTCCCATACAGAACCAATTTGCTCTTCTGAAGGTTTATCTGTTTTAAATTTTTTCTTAGCTAATTTTTCAGCTAATGGAGCAGTCTGCTTTTCTATAAGTTTATCATAGGCTCTGCTGTCTATTTGAAATGTTTGTTTAAACTTATCTGTAACTAGCCTTGATACATATATATTATCTCTAATCCAGTTTATATGATTTTCTTGTTTCCAATTTAAATATTCCGCTTCACCTAAATTTTGTTTTAAAGCTTGTTTAAAATTTTCAAAAACATATTTTGTATAATTAACCCAGCCTTCTACTACTTGACCTTCTTTTGTTGAAGTATTTATAGCATTTTTAAATTTTGCGCCATTGTATTTTTCATTTTTTACAAGATTGCCATCCTTTGATATAACCCAATCACTCTTAAATGCTTTGTCTATAAATTTTTGTTCAGACTTACTTAACAGACCTAAATTTTTTCTTTCTACATATCTTTCAGCATCCATTAAATAAAGATGTTCTTTAGCTTTCCTGAAACTTCCTTTACCTAAAAGTCTTTCACCAACACCTTCAAATAATATGAATTGTCCAACGTGATTTAATTCTACAGAAATATGGTTTTCTAATTTAGATGCAATATCTTTTAAACCAACTTTTCTCATAACAGCTCCGACAGGTAATGTTTTTTTAGATATATCACCTATTAGACCATCCATTTCAGACATAATCTTTGAAAGCTCTCCTGATGTCGCTGACTCAGCGATACTTGAGACTCTTTCTTGTCCTGGCATACGAGTTGTATTTACAATTTCAGAATAAGCTTTTAATTTTTCAACAGAAGCTCCCCACATACTTTTACCTTCAAAGTTCAAAAGTTTCATAATATTTTCTCTTTGAGTAGGAGTAAATACTTTGTTACCATTTAATTCAATATTTTTAATTAATTTAGCTTTCTCTTGTAATGAAGCTGTACTTTTAATTTCTAAAAATGGTATATCTCTCATTCTTTGTTGAAACAAAATTAAATCTGCTTCACTAACACCAGAGCTTCCAAGTTTAAATAATTCTGGATTTTCAATACCTGAAGTTGTAGCAATATATTCTTCTAAAGCTTTTTTCTCATTAGGCTTTAATTTATCTGCCAAAGAATCATTAAATTGTTTTTTTAATCCTTTAGAAAATTCTGCAGTTGTTTCATATTTAAATCTTGCAATACTACCAGCTTTTGCGCTTGTATTAAAAGCGAAACCTTTAAATACTTTTTCACCAAGTATATTTCTTACATCATTTTTATTTAAAGAAGATTTTCCAAAAAATACTGATTTTATATTAGACCATAATCTATTTAACCAACTGCCCATTTTTTGTTTTATATTGCCACCCTGCTGTCTTCTTAGCCCATATTTAGCTATTTCATCAGCAAGAAACTCTTCCATGTCTCTTTTTTCTTTTTGCCCTTTTTTATTTATAAAAGTTCTATCTTTATCAAATAATTTTTCTGACTGATTCCATACATTTTTTAATCTTTTATTTCCACTAGCATCTATCATTGCTTTTAATCTATGCGCATTTTCATGAAAGAATGTAAATTTATTTGCTTTACCCATAGTAACATCAATAACACCTTCATAAAATCTACCTACAAAATCAGCATCTTTTAATTTTCTAAGCTTTAAACCAGGATTATTTTTTATTTGAGCATCAAGCCATGGAGCTAACTCTTTAGCAGATGCAGGTTTACCAATTGCTTCAAGCTGAAACTTTGCTGGAGCATCTGATATTCCTAATTCTTTTTGTAAATTTTTATATATTTGTAGTTGTTCATCAATACTTAGTTTTTCATAAATTTTTTCTATTCTAGTTTTATCATGACGTAAATAGCCATTCATTTGACCTTTGTCAGCTTTTTCAATAACACCTTTAGACCTTAATAAAGTTCTATTATTATTCCATTCATATTTAGCACCATCAGGTCTTTTCCCAAAAATAGAAGATGCTATATGTGAATAAAGTGATTTATTTTTAAATTTTAAACCTTTTCCAAATATTGGTGATGTATCGCTAGATGTTTTTATTTTTAATAAAAATTTAGCTACATTTTCTGGTATAGGAATTACATTTGCAAAAGTTTTGTCTTTAAATATTTTAGGTACATTTTTACCTACACCAAAATCAATATAATATCCTTCTTTTTTACTTAAACCAATATTATCTTTAGTAAGTCTAGCTATTTCTTGGTCTCTTATTCCATATTTAATTAATGTTGACAATGCATTAGCTTTATCAAGATTAGTTCCAGATAAAACTTTAGACAATTCTTTATTTAAAATGTCAATGTTTTTATTTACATTTTTTAATACTTTAGTATCAACTTGTATAACACGTTCAGTTATATATTCATTAATATCAGCAAAACTTATTTCATCCCTTATTTCTCTACCTGCGCCACGTGGCATAAATTTTTTATCTATATATTGAAAAAATGTAGCAAAAGCAGACAAATCATCTGGTGTAGCTTGTTTTATTTTTCCTTTTTTTGATAACTGTAATTCTCCAATTAAATATTCATATAAATCATTATATTCAGTTTCTTTTAAAGTTTTCTTTTTATTTTTATGTAACCAATTTACAAATTTAGATACAGTTTTAGAATATTTTCTAAATTTAATATTATCGTTATTATAGTTTGGATTAGTTGTATCTTTAAATTTATGTAAAGCATATTCGATAACAGCTTCTGTATCGCCAGATATTTTGTCAACACTTTTCATATTCTTTTTTAAACTATTAATTAAAACAGAATTTTTACTACCTTTAGTTTGACCAGCAGCTTTAAATGTTTCATTCTGTAATTCAGTAACTAAATTTTTTGCCTTATTTATATTCTTAGAATAATCTATTGTTAAACCTTGTTTTTGTAAAACTTTAGAAACTCCAGATACAACTTGTTGCGTTGCAATAGCACCTGGTTGCGTAGAAATAGCTTGAGTAGAAACTTGTTCTTCATATCCTTGATTTAAAAATTTTTGTTTTTCTTCTGCTGTATTGACTATTTTAGTTTTAATAATCTGTTTTCCACTTGCATCAAAAAGTCCTTTTTGAATTAATGTTTCAGCAGGTATTGGTGTTTCTTTTCCTGCTCTTAAACCAGGCGCAGATTTACTAGGATTAACACCAGTTATAAATTCATTTACTTGATTAAAAACACTGTATGTATTGTTTAGCTGTGCTTGTAATGTTAGTTCGTAAATTCCAAGTTCTTTATCAGTTATAGTACGACCTTCTACTTCTTGTATAATTTTTCTAAGCGCTTTAGGGTTAGATTTTAATTCTTCCCATAACCCAGCTTCAGCTAACTTAATAGGTAATGCAAGTTCAGATAACTGTGTTATTTCTTTTTCTGTTAATTTTTCATTTCTTTCAATTTTTTCAATTAATTCATTTACAACTTTTTGTTTTTTAGCAAAGTTTTTTACTTCAAACTCACTAGCAAAAGCTTCTTGAGTTTTGTTACTTATAAGCTTTAACATTTCTGGATTTATTTCTATATCAGCATCTTGTAATTTAGTTTTTACATTTTGTTGAGAAGATAATAATTTTTGTGTATCTTTTTTAGTTTGTTCTAATAATTTTAATGCCCAAGTATGACTATCATCTATACCTTTTAATTTTCTAGTTGCATGACCAAATCCTGCCATTGCACCTATAATTACAGTGTTTTGAAATAATGCTCTTCCAAAACCTTCATCCATTATACCAGGAGCTTGACTATAATCTATTAATGGAACATCAACACCAGTCGCTTCACCAATTTGATTATAAAAAGATGGTAAAACTGTAAAACCAAATGCTTCAACACCTATTTGTGTAGGAACACCTTTTAACATTTGTGTTGTAAAATCTAGTGTTTTTTTATCAGAAGCTAATTTAGCCATAGCATATTTACTACCAAGATAACCTTTAGCGGCCATACCAGCAGGAGCAGCCACAAGAAAGCTTTCACCAAAACCTTTTGCTCCAGCTTTTAATACTTTACTATAATCAATTTCACCAGTAGTTTTTCTTTGAACCGCAGCTTCATGTGTAGCAGTATGAGCAGCACCTAATGTTCCTAAAGATATACCTGTTGACAGTGCAGTCTCTACCATAGCAGTTTTTAATGCTCTATTTTGTACACCTTGGACAGCTCCAGATTTGATTGCACTATTTTTTAAACCTAATAAACTAGCATTAGCTAATTTAGATGTTCCAAGTCTAGCTCCAGCAATACCTAATTTAGTACCAGTCGCAAAAGCAAGAACCTCTGCTGCATTACCCATACCTAGTATAAATTGTCCTGCTTCAGCTAACCATCCATTTAAATCATCATCATTAGTATAGTTTTCAATATCGTATGCTTCTTGGCCATATAAAGCTTGATAAGCTTGACCTGCTAAAGATTCATTATATGATTTTTCAAAAAACTCAGGACTAATATCAAATGCTTCACCAGGTAAATCTAAGCCATTAGGTAAAGCTTCTGCAGCTAATCCAGATAAACTTAAATCAGTAAAAATACTAGCAGCTAAACCATATAAGCCTTTTATTTTTTTTGGTTGAACATCAATATTAGAAAATGGACTATCATCATTATTTTGATAAGGAGATACAGGAATATTACCAACATTATTAGGTATACTAGTAGGAGCAACATATGGTTGCAATTCAATATCGTATTTGTCTAAAGAATATTGTGAGGCAAGCTTATATACTTCTTCATCAGGAGTATCAATTAAAGCTCCATAGTTTTTACCTCTAAAATATTTTATAATTTCATCTTGCGTTGTCATATTATTTATTGAAACGAGTAGTTGGCTCCATCAATCTATTTGGGTCTTGAGCCATTTTTCTAATATTTATCATTTCTTCATTCTGCATTTGTTTATATTCATCAGATTCTCTAATTGCTTGTATTTCTGCATCGGTTAATTTAACATCTTGACTCATAAGGTCAATAACTTGATAAATATCATTTGCTAATAATCCAGCTTGCGTTAAAGCAACTACCACACTTCCAGGCCCAGTAACAGCAGCAGAACTAAGTGTTGTAGCTATCTTTTTAGGCAAACTTTTACCTATAACTTTACCAACAGCTGTCATCATAGATTTGTTAAATTTATTTGTATATTTTGCAAATTTAGCAGCATTTTTAGGGTTTGACATAAATTTATCAAAAGCTTTTTTACTTAATTTTTGCGCACCAACTCCTGTTACTCCATATAAGCCTAAACCAGTCCATGTATCTCCATATGGAAGATAGCTTCCTAAAGTTACACCTACTGTTGCACCAGGTACAACACGTGCTGCTCGTGCATTAAATTTATTTACTCTACTTGTAAAATCTTTATATTTGCCAGATAAAAATAATTTTGATTTATATAAATTATACCATTTATCATCTACACCTTTTTCAAATAATCTTTGAACATCAGTTGGGTTTACTTTATATTCTTTAGAAAATGCCTTTATAAAATTTTTTCTGTTTTTATTTATTTTTTTATCTGTTACATTTTTAGCAGATTGTTTCTGAGCTTTTGCTGCATTTTTATCATTAGGATTATTTTTATCTATTTGTTCATTTCTTTTCTCTAAAGTTTCTTTTAATTTGTTTTCTTTTGATTTAAAATTTTTAGTTAACTTACTTTTATCATTAATAAAATCATCTATAGCTTCATTAGGTAATTGAGTTGCTGACATTAAATCTTTACCAAAATTTAATACATTATTACCATATAAATAAGTAGCAGCACCTACTGATAAAGTTCCAATAGTAGCTGGCACAAATGCTTCCGAAAATGTAACACCTTTGTTCTGATAATCTTCAACTTGTTTTTTTTGTGCATCAGTTAAATTATCATAATTTGCTGCAATTGGAGGTTCTATTGAAACATCATCTTCTGTAAATCTTGTTTCAAAGTCAAAATCATCATCAATTTTTTGTGGTGTTTGAGATATGTTTGTTTTTGCTTTTTGAAATATAGATTTTTCTTGGTCTTCACTTACACTTCCAAGATAATTAAATCCCCAATTAGTCATTCTTTCTTTTGCAGCAGTCATCTCGTTACCTATTGCATCTCTATAAGCATTAAAATATCTTAACACATCTTCTTTATTTTGTTTACCTAAAAATACAGCCGCATTTTTTTTATATTGCTCTTCATCAGATGAAACAGGAAAACCTGAATTTGGATTATCTGCTTTTATTAATGAGTTTATTATATCAGGTGTTATAATATCAATTGCTTCCTCAAGTTTATCATCATCTTGTGCATACTGTGCAATTTTAGTATCTAGATTTCTAATTGTACTATTTAAATTTTGAGCTTCAAATTTAAACTGTTCACCTTTTGCTTGTCTTACAGCGCTATATTCATTATATTTCCCGCCTACAATTAATTGAGCTTCTTCTATAGTTAAGAAACCATCTCTAAAACCCGCCTCAACAAACATATTTAATCTATCTTTATATCTTTCTAAATTCATCAAATAATCAGTAGGTGCTATCTTATTGCCATTATTATCTTCAAATGTAAAACCAGGAGTAATGTTAAAAGTTCCTTTGTTAGTAAATCCAAATTCTCCTGCTAATTGTAAATAAAGTTTTTCTACATTTTCTATTTCTTTAGTAATTACACCATAAGCACCATTACCTTTTGTTTCTACTAAATCATTAAAGTAATTTTGAATTTCATATTTATCCATTTCTCTAATATATTTAGAGCTTTCTTCACCATCTTCATTTTTTACAAGATGTTGAGTGTTAAATGAATTAGCAACATTTTGACCAGAAATTTGTATACTATCAAATCTTTGTTTTTTAGTATTCAACTCTCTTTCAGTTGCACCAAAAATAAGTCTTGTGCTATCAGTTCTTGCATCAGCTTGATTAAGTTGATTAAATAAACCTTGAGCATACTCTAAATCTTCAGAATTTTTAGCATTTGCAGCAAAATTACCAACAGCTGTTAAACTTGTTAGTAATGATTTATCTTTTCTTAATTGTGATTGTTGATAGTTTTGAGATATATTTTGTACACGAGATACTACATTAAGGACTCTGTTTAATTTATCTAATGGGTCTTCAATACCCATATCCACTGTAGCACCTTTAGGTAAAATTCTTGCCAATTTTAACTCCTTTTACTAACCTTGAAATTGTGAAACCAATTTATCAAAGTCTTGAATTTTATTTAATATATTTTCAGCAGCAGAAGCTCTTTGTTTATCTACATCTCCAAGAAGATTTTCAAAACCACTTTGAAATGCTTGAGTAGCAGATTGTTTTGCTCTTTCTCTTCCACCATATCCTGCAAATCCACCGCCTATATTTGATGCTTGTGTAAATTTATCTTGCAATCCTTGCGACAAATTACCTAAACCTTGTGAAATCATTTGGTTATACGAAGTTGGGTCAGCAGCTCTCAAATCTGAAGCTTTTACAGGAGATACCATATCTGCAGTAGCACCTTTTAACCCAGCACGTTCTAAACCTTCTAAAATAGAACCTGTAGAAAATATATCTATAGGGTCTAATTCTGATGGTTTATAGTAATATTTACTAAAATTTGCATCATCTGGGTCTTGAGCTGCAACAGGTATACCTTGACCTTCTCTTGTAAACATTTCATAACCTAAAGCTGTTGGTATATAACCTTCATCTAAAAAACTTAAATATTGTTCATACTGGTTAATATCACCTCTTGTGTCATCAAAACCTGGGGTAAATTCACTATCTGCTAACCTTCCATATGTTTTAGGTGAAAACGTAGATGCAACCTGTGATTGGAAACCTTGTCCTAAAATTCTATTTACTAAATTATTAAGCATACTCATAAAAAACTCCTATCTAAAATCTTCTAAAGGGTGATTGCGCCCTTACAACTGATGGCTCAACTTGATTTGTTGTTAAATAATCTAACAATGGTTCTTTTGCAGCACCACTCAATAAAGCAGGTGTTAATGCAGAAGCTCCAAGATTTTGTAAAAAACTTCGGCTAGCATCAGGTGCTGCTCCAAGTAGTGGCTTACTTGCAACATCCGCTATACTTACAGCTGTACCAACTCCTGGTACTTGACTTAGTAATTGTCCAAGTTGTGTCCCAAGTTGACCAGAAGCTTGACTTCCAGCTTGAGTAGCAGCTTGACTTCCAGCTTGACTAGCAGCTTGAGTAGTAGCTTTACCTGCTCCTTCACCTAACTGATTTAAACCAGGTATTAAACTTAAACCAACGTCAGCAGCTCCCAGTAAACCAGCTACTTTTCGTGATGATTTTAATCCTTGTTTTGTAGGGTCTATTATAGACGTAATGCTTTGTCTAATATAATCATCTAAAAATGTACCTGCAAATTTTTCTGGAGAAGTACCTTTTATTTTGTTTAATCGATTTATTTTATCAGTAAATTGTTTGTTTTTATCTACAGCATCAGCAGCACCTAAAACAGCATTAACTAAAAATCCACTGCCTGGAACTATTGCATTAGCTATAACAGAAGTAAGCGCTCTTCCTCCTCCTGATGTCAAATTTCTAAAAAACCCTCGCTTTTTTTTACTTTGCGCATCTTTTTTTATTTTATCAGCTAAATTTGCTACGTAAAATGTAGCATCGTCTGCTTTTTTATCGAAAAATCTTTTTCTTGCTCGACCTTTTGATACATTGCCAGAAGCTTCCGATATTAATCTACTTAAGTCAAAGGCTTGTCTAGCCATGTCATTCTCCTTACAATTTTATATTTAATTTATTAAATATTATTTACTATTCATAATAAATATTTATGAATATTCCAAATGTTTTATAATCCTTGCGTACTATCCATTATAAGTTCTACTGTAAAATTAGTATCATTTGCATCATTAGTTGGGTCAAATGATATTGCAAGAATATCTCCTGCACTAAATGTATTGCTACTAGAAAATGCAAACTTGTATGGTGTATCATCAGTATCCATATCTACTGTTACTGTTACACTTGCTGTTGCATTTGGCACTTCTGTTCCTGTTGATGATTTATGAAAACCTACAACAGTAGAGCCACAGGCTTCTTCACTTCTAAATATTACTTGATTAAGATAACCATCATAAGGTGCAACAAAACTAATATGTTCATTTCTACCTAATGAAGGAGTAATTTCTACTACATATCCAGTCAAAGGTAAATAAACTAATGTTCCTGCTGCATAACTGTAGTTAAATCCTCCTCCAATAATGTGTCTAAAACTAGAACCAGCGCATGTACCTGCACTTGATGTAACTGTACTTCCAAATGTAGCAGCTCCACCATTAGTTACATTAAACTTACTTGTACCACCAACTTGTTGGTCAATAAGATAAATTTTATCCCAACCACCTGCATTAGTTTCAGTTAAATTAGTTTTTATCATTCTATATTCTTGAGTTCCTAAAGAACCTGCAGAAACATTTAAAGTTTGTGTAGCACTTATTAATTTATCATCACTAGCAGCAGATGTTAATGAAGGTCCTGTTACAACATGACCTCTAGTTGGTAATGTAGAACCTGCTAATCCTGAAGGTGTTACAGCTCTACTTGAATCTGACCCTGATGTCACTTCAGCTGTTGTTGCTAATTCTACTACTCCCTTATTACTTGTAGAAGAGTCTTCAGCAGAGTATGTTACTGTATCTGTAGCACTTACTGCTACATCTATACCTTCTCCCGCAGCAAATGTTAAAGTGTTACCATGTGCTATTGTTTGCGTTGTGGCGCCATCACTAATATCAAAAGTAGTTAATTGATTAGTGTTTGTATCAGCAGTCATATCGTCTACTACTAAATCAATAGTGCCATCACTATCTTCATAAGTAGCAGATACTCTTGTCTCAGTATTAGATGTAAACATAGCACCCACAATATCTTGTACTTGCTCTGTACTTAAACCACCTGAATTTGCGTCTACATATGCTTTAACTGATTGTTGTGTAGGAACTTTAGTAGCACTATCAGAAGACATATCATCTTCATCTACTAAATCAGCGCCATCTAATTTATCTGCATTTAAATTTGCAACTACTGTTGTAGATGCAATTGTAAGAGGAGCTGTTCCTGTTGCTACATCTGATTGTAGTGTTCTTGACCTTACATCATATGGGCCAAAATCTACATTAGAACCTGCGCCTTCTATAATTGTTTTCTTTTGAGCAGCTGAAGTAGTTAATGTTCCACCTGATATATCTAAAGCTCCTGTTGTGGTTATATTACTACTACCATTATCTATTGCACCAAATCCACTTGTTATGCTACCACTATCTAATGCTCCTACTTCTGTTATATCTAATGCATCAATATCTGTTTTTGTTGGAGCGCCTGTTAAGGTTACACTATTAGCAGTTACTGTACCATCTACTGTTAAATTACCAGCACTAGTTAATTGTAATACATCAGCATCTAAATTAACTCCTGCATTTATTCTAAATACAGTATTAGAACTATCATTATATCCTAACACCCATTTTCCAGCAGCCCCAGTAAAAAATTGTATTGCATTATCAAATGAACTACCTGTTCCTACTAGTCTAAGAAAAAAATCAGCAGAAGCATCATTAAATCCCAATGTTACAAGATTTGAAACTTCTGTGTTAATAACAGGATTAGAATCTGAACCATCTCCAACAGCTGATAATTTAGGATTTTTAAGAGTAATATCAGCACTGTCTGCTGAATTTCTAAATGCTATTTTACCAGCATCATTTTTTATTTGTACAGCTGCCGCACCTCCTGTTTGTTTTAACAATAGTTTATCTGCTACAGGAAAATTATTTCTTTTAGTTGAAAGTTCTTTTATTTTTTTTTCTAAATTCTGAACATTTAAAACTAGTTGTTTTAAATTTACGTCTAAATCAATACTATGCCATGAATTAGATTCTTTAACAAACATCCTAAGTCCATCTCTAAAAGAACGAATAGTTATATCACCATTTTGCCCTTCATTTTTTTGAGGTGTTCCTCTTGATATTGTTATCCCTCTTGCTTCTCTAATAGCCATTATTTTATAATTTTATTTCTATATACTATAGATATATCATTAATAGCAAAACTTGCTGGTATATATCCCACATCATAATGCGTTTCTGTTGTTACATCTATTGATAAATTTTCAGTAAGAGTTACAACTTTTGTAGTTTTGTTATAAGCAGATACTCTATGGACTTGTCCATTTCCTGGCCCAAAATAAAAATATATAGGCATACCAACATAATAATCATCAACTATACTAGAAGTTCCTGCTAATGTTATTGTATTAGAACCAGCACTGCTGTCAGCAGCTAATTTGCCTATATTACCTGAATCTCCATATGTAAATTGTAAAGCTAAAGAATTAACATCACTTAGTGATGCAGAAGGTTTTAATCCAACTGTAACCCATTCTTCTGTTGAGTTACCATAAAAACCTCTGTCAGCATTATAATATGTATCATCATTGTCAAATGTTCCTGAAAAATTTGAAGAACCATTAGTAGCATACTTCATAATTACACCAGAACGCATAAATTTTGTTTTAAAAGTAACATATACTTTATATATTTTTTTTCTTCTACTTGCATCACCAAAATCAAAATCTTTTGTTTTTAAATCAAATTCATTAGCAGTTTTTGTGTGTTGAAATAAATTATGAGCTTCATCATCCCATACTGTAATAGAACCATTATTCATCATAGAATCAAATTGATTTAACATAATTAAAGAACCATTAGAAGTATTTACCATGTTGCTTCTAAAAATAGCAGATGAAGTAACAGGATAAAGAACTTCAGTAGATGAACCTGTTTGTAATACAGCAAAAGTTCTAGGCGGCAAAAATCTAGCACCTTGACTTCCAGTTGCAGGTATTTCTTTTTTATTACTTATTTTTGAATTAAGTCTTAAACTAGTAAATGGTTTATTTGTTTCAGGCATTTATGCTGGCTCCTGTTGTACTTTTATTTCATCATTTTCATTAAATGCTGGATACCAACTAAATAAATTTTGACATTTCGTCAATGAATTATTAGTTATATCATATATATATCCACCATTTGATGTATCTGTAACATTATTAGTTATAATCAATACTTTATTAGATACAAAATCATATCCTAATATAATAGGTTTTTCTCTATTTTCGCTTACACTCCAATTTTCTATACCAAAACTTTTTGTTGTAATGTCGTTTAATTGCTTTCCATCATATAAAAATAATCCAGTGTTATTTACCCAAAATATTCCTCCAGGAGTTTTTACTGCTTGAGCAGGATGAGATATTCCTGTTCCGCTCCAAGTTTCAATTAAATCTTCTCCTTCACTAGATACTTTAATTAAATAAGTTGTTTTTTCTTTAAATTGTAATAGATATTGATTATATGATTCTAATTTTATTATATTTTCGCCATCAGAAGTAGCTACATCTATAAAACTTGTAGCATCATCAGGAAAAGTATCAAATTTATCAGCAGATGTTTTTATCATTCTATCAGGAAATTTTTTATTGCCAATTTTTATATTACCAATATATACTTTTCTTTGTACAACAGTAGAAGTTTTATACATTGCTGCTAATGTTGTGTCTGATTTGTATCCATTTAAAGCTTCATACGTTAGTGCAGGAGGTATTTTTATAGAATCTCCTCTTAAATTACTTGTAACTATTGCATTTCTATCATCTGTAGCAGTTGCATCCCAATTATAACTAGACATATCACTTAGTCTTAATTGTTCTTCATCTGAATCTTTTCCATACATTATATATGTACCTTCTTTTATATCAACATCATATAGTAAACTAAATTCATCTGCAAGGCCACCACCTATAATATCTACTTTTTTCATATAAATTCTAAAACCTTCAATACGTTCATTCCAGCTATTATTTTGAGCTGAAGAACTTCTTGAATTATTACATAAAAATGTTAAATAAGTTTTAGCAACATCTTGAACACCTCTTAAATCAATTGCATTTGAATTAGACATTAATTGAAGATTTTTTTTAGCTACATCAACACGTAATAAATTTATTTTTTCACCATCACCATTTGAAGCATTATTACATTGTATTGCTATTGGTACATCAGCATCAACAGAACTTCCTGTAGTAACTTCACCAAAAAATTCTACAATACCAGTTGCAGCGGGAGCGGGAGTGCTAGCATCATTAGTAGTATTATTTTCTGGTTCATTAACAGTTATACCAGTAAATCCACTTGCAGTAGGGTCAATTTGATTTGGGCCTACACCAACATAAAATTTTACATTTACATCATTACATTTTGTAAATTTAATAGCTCCACTTACATAATATGTTGTACTAGCTTCAACTACATCAGATGCATGGTCATAAAATAACCAAGTTCCATTAGCTGTTGAAAATATATTACCATTCCCTAAAAATCTATATCCATCATTGTCACCAACAGTGCTTTTCAAAGCTTGTGCATTTCCAAAACTTGAATCATCAGTTGTATTCCAATTAGAAATTGCAGGTATAGTACTATCTATACCTAATAAACTATCTGAATCATTAGCTAGTCCCATAGTAATATTTGATTCTTGTAACTCTGTTCCTCCACCATCATATAAAAAAGACATACCTAAAACATATTTTTGTTTAAGGTTATCATCCATAAACTCATCTTCTAATATAACTTTTTCTTGACCTGTACAAGTATAACCAACAGCATCTACATCAGCAACAATTTTTATTTGACCTGTTTCAGAACCAAAACCAACTATTTCATGTATACCATTTAAATTAACTCCATCTCCTGTTGCATCACTTATTACTATAAATTTGCCTATAGCAAAATTATATTGTGGTAATTTTACATCAATCTCACTTGTTGGGTCTATACTGTCAGCTAATTGTAAAATTAACACAGTTTCAAGACCTGTTGATTCAGATGTTACAGCATCATTTAAATGTAATGTTAATTTAGAGTTTTCTTCAATTGTATTCAAAGAAATTCCAACATTTACTTTTTCAGGCTCAGATGGATATTCAGTATCTGAACTTAAAGCAGAACTATTTTGACCAATTATATTATTTCTAAAAACTGTCAATGCTCCATATTTAGGTGCTTCTGGAACTTGTATATCTTCAAGCCATCTATTTATATTTACATTAGCACTACCTTCTGCTTTTCTAAGCATAGGTCTATTAATATGAGTAAATATTTTAGGAACATTTATTTTAAAAATATCACTCGCTGTTATATGTTGTTGAATCTTAGAGCCAAATCTACCACGTTCAACAGTTAAAGTATTAGCATTAGGTATTGCTGATACTTTCATAACTTCAGAATTTATTTTAATATATTCATTTATAGAAAAAGCTGAAGATAATCCAGTTTCTACAGTAATACTAGTTTCTGCAGGGTCAGTAGAATCAGTTCCATCAGTTAAAACTTCTTCTGTATTTACATTTGAATCTACTTCACTAAAATTAGCATCGCATACACGCAACCCATTATCTGCTTTATAAAAAATAGGTTTTACTCTTTTATCATCTTCAATATCTGAACTTTGAGATAAAGATGACGTACTATGTACAGTTCCAAGAGAAATTATTTTTTTAAATGTAGAACTAAAAATGTTAGGGTAAGAGTTGTCTGGCCATGCTTTTATATCCGCACCATCATTAATACATATAAATTCTGTGTTTATTTCTTGAGGTGTATCTTCATTATTAAAATCATGTACAAAAGAAAAAATGCCATATCCATCAGATATTGGCACATCATTTTCAAATAACTGTTGACTTGAAATATCATTTGTTGGACTAACAAACTCTCCTAAAGAATTGACAACATTTAATGTAGATTTACCTTCACCTGGCATAACAATTTTGCCAAGATTAGAGACATCAACATTTTTTGCTTCTGATTGTTGATTGTCTTTAATATCCCTAGGGTCATTACGTTTATTAATTCCACCTTCAAAAGATTTGATTTGTAATACTTGTTTAGGCAAAATTATTTACCTTTTTTATTTAAAACACCTTCTAATACTTCCATAAAACCATCAAACAAAGAAGAAAATATTTGTTCTTCTTTTGCTTCTGATATTAAAGGTATGTTAACTTTTTTATTTAATGCCTCAATTATTTCGTCTTTACGACTTTTTAAGTGTGCTATAATTAAATCAACCATTTTATTGCTCCTTGTTATTAATGTCTTTCATGTTCTCTGTTTTTTAAAAATCTCTCTTTAAGCCCATTACCACTTAGTGCAGCAAGTATTTCAACAATAGCTCTATAGCTAGCTTTAATATCTTTTTGCTCTAATTGCATTTGCTTTTGAGAGTCAATAAGTTTTATTACAATACCTTCAAATCTATCATTAGCTTCATCTAAATCTTTTTTTAAATCTTCTTGTATCCAATTATTTTGTTTCCAAATAAAATATCCAAAAGCTATTGTCATAGCTACTGGTACACCAAACTGCTCTAATACTTCTATTACATCCATTTTATAACCTTGGAACTGCTAAAGCACGAATACCACTTTTTCTATGTGGATATTGTTTGATAGTTTTTTCATATTTTACTTTGTAATAAGATGCTCTTTGTAAATCACCTGCATCCTCTAATAATCTTGATTTTATATAATCAATTATAGAAGGGTGTAATGAAGTATCAAGCCCACTATCTGATTTTAAATCATCAGTTATTTGTGAAACAGTTCCATATTTTGAATGAACATGTATTCGTATCCCATCTATTACACTATCGCCACTATATGTATCAAATTTATCAAGTGTAGTTTCTGTTGAATCTACTGTATCATTTGATAATACTTTACATACAAGAGCTAATCTATCATCATCATTATACCATGCAAAATAACTATTCGGAAAACTTCTTTTATCTGTAGCCATTTAAGCTCCTATGTTGATGCAATGAAAATTTGAACATCAACCGCATTACCACCAGGATTAACCTGTATGCTTCCTAAATCAGCCATTGTTCCAAAACTTGGACTTGTGTCTGCTTCTGCTAACATTAAATCATCAGCACTTCCAAGTATATGACTTTCACCTGCAGCTAATTTTACCTGATAAAGTGTTGCTGCTCCTACTATAGCTAGTTCTATAGAATTACTGTCATCTAAATTTGTAATTCTTATATATTTGCTATTTTCAATATCAATAGCACCAGCAGCACCATGTACATCTGCATTAAAACTTGCTATTGTAGTAGTTTGACTTGCTGTACAACTAACTATCCTTTGAAATATATCAGAAATACTTGAAATATTAAAAGTTTGTGTACCACCTTGATTTTTTCCATTTAATGTTATTGACTCAGTTATAGTTACTGTCATTGTTGAGGCTGTTACTGTACTTGCCATGTTTTCTCCTATGTTAATGAATCAGATGTTTCATCTGTATCATCTTTTAATAATTTATGTGGGTCCGCTAATTTTGGTACCATCACATATCTATTGTTATTATCTAAAATTTCGACCCTAGTAACATCTATAACAGAATCATCTAATTTATACCATCTTTGTTTTGAATTTAAATTTTGTATTTTTTCTGATTTATGATGTTGGATTTTACTTGATGCATCCATTAAAGCATCATTTATAAGTTGTAACATATATTTTTCAGGTTGTCTACCCATAGTATATTCAATTTGCTGTATAATATCTTTAACTTTCATTAGTATTTACCCTTCGTCTTTCTACACCTAAAGTTTGTAAAGCTTGGGCATAATCTTGTTTTAATGATGTAATAATAGGACTGTATAATTCAATATCTTCTTCTTCAGCCATTAATCGTTCAGCTGATTTAATAGAAGCATATAATACTACAATATAAGTAAGATTATTAGATAAATTATCAATACTATCTGTATCAGAAGCATTTATACTAGTTAAAGGTAAATATAAAACTTCAGCTGTTTGAGTAGCAGTTGGTTCTGGAAAAACATTTAAGACTGCATTTTTAATAAAATAAACTGGGTCAGTTTCAGTAGAATGAAATAAATCGTTAACATCTGTAATTCTTGATGCCATATCAGCTGATACTTGTCTACATATTTGATTAATGCCATGTTTATCTTTTCTTGTTACAGATATAATAGGACCTATTGTAGCAGTATCTATATCTAATGTAGATGGAGAATTACTTAATTCTGTATGAGTAATACATTCTACTAATTTACTTGGTGGAAGTATACTATACAATTGTTTTAATCCATCAGACATAAATGTATTCATAGCATTTTGGTCTTGCATTGCAGAACCTACTAAATCTTGTATCTGTGCATCAAAATTTGCCACTATCTATTCCTTGCTGCTATATCTTGTTCTATGGTAGTTTGATTAAACTCTACTTGAGTTTGTCCACTCCAAGTTTTTCTCATGTTAATATATTTACTTATACTATCAGAGCTATTATTAAAACGTTTTTTATGTTTACAAGTATTTGGTTTTACTGTTTTATTACAGTCTTCACAATATATAAATATAGCCATTATTTTTTATATACCTTTCCTTCAATTTGACCCACTGCATTTTCAGTCATAACTCTATTACCTGCTGCTCGGCCACCCATAGCATATTTTTTACGTTTTCTAGGTTTAAAACCTTTACCACCTTTATATGTTGGCCCTTGACCTGTTTCATATTTTTTAACAGTACGAACTCTTTTACTTCTAGATTCTTTAATATCTTTTAAGTTCATTTTAGCGGCTTTGCTTTTCATAGTCTCTGTTTTTTTCTTACCTATGGTTCTTTTATTTCTTCTTACACCTTTAACAACACCACCTGCAGGTCCTTTTTCTTTAGGTCCAGCTATATATATAGATGTTTTTCTCATAGACTTTGCAGTTGCTTCATCATCTTTTTCAGCTTTACCGCCTCTCTGCATATATCCCATTTTATTTCTAACATCTTCAGGTAATTTGGCTAATCCAGGATTTTTAGCAGCATTTACAGCTTTATGTGTTTTGCCACCATGTTTCATTTTAAGTTTTCTTTTATATTTTTTACCTTCTTTTACTACTTCAGAAGTTCCTTTAGTTGAATACTGAGCGCCTTTACTTTTAACAGTTGCCTTACCTTTTCCAGCTGTATATCTTTTAATATCTTTTTCTTGTTGAGACTTTGCAGCCTTACCATATTTAGGTTTAGCTTTAGCTTTAGGTTTAGCTACTTTTTTATCTGAAGACTTTTTATTGATTTCTTTCATAGCTTTTTTAGCTACTTTAAGACCTTGTGATGATAAAATATTTTTTTTATTTGCTATAGCATCTTTCATAAACTGTATATCTTCTTCAGTTAAATTTTGTGTTTTACCACCTTCTTTATACATTGGCATTTCAACTTCTCCACCTTCTCTATATCCCATAGGGTTGATTTTTGTCATTCCACCGCCCATGTATTCATCCATACTCATATTAGTATTTCTATTCATAGCATCATTAACTGGTATATCATTTGACATTTCCATGTTTAATTTATTTTTAGCCATTTTTTTATTAGGCATTATTTTCCTCGCTTTCTTGCGTCATTTGATGGCCAATCATAGCTAATAGAATCTTTTTTAACTATAACATAATCATCAGGGTTCTTGTTTAAATTTAATAAATTTTTTTCATGTTTCCCAGCAGCATTATTAACAGTTTTATTTATAACTATTTCTCCACCTTCAACTTCAATATCTATGCCACCTTTTTCATGAGATGGACCATTCATTTTGCCACCTTTATAATAAACATTTTTATTTTTCATAATTTTTTTTAAACTATCAGAATATTTAGCTTTTACTTTACCTTTTGAAGTAGCTTGTCTCTTCTTTTTATTTTCAGCAGCTTTTTGACCAGGACTCATATTTTCTCTAACTTTTTTAGGTAAATATCTATCTCCTTTTTTACCAGAAACATTATCCCATTCTTCTGCTGTCCATTGGTCTAAAGATTTTTGTGATTTAGTTTTACCACCAATTTTATATTCTATAACTTTACCACCATCTTTTTTATAGCCACCACCTTTTGCTTTATATTGCTTTGCTAACATTTGAGCTTTTCTAGCTGACCATACACCTGCAGGTCCACCTTTACTGCCAGATTTAATTCTATTAAACAGATTTTTTCTCATAGTAGGTTTAGTATAATTACCTGCTTTATTTACTGTACTTTTTTTAGACATTATTAACCTCCTGGCACATCTGTTGTATCAAAATCGCTACTAGCTAATCCTGATGATGTTCCATTTCTACCATTACCACTAGAGTCAATTACATTTCCAGAACCTGTATCATCATCTGAATTTAGTTTCCACCAACCTTTTACAGAACTTCTTTCGCAAGCAAGTCCATGTCTAGGTCTACCATTATTATATAATGCGGTAATTTGTGCAGGAGATAATACAACTCCTTTCCAAAAAACAATTTCAGATTGTTTAGCATTAATAAAATTTGTGCTAGAACCTCCAATAGAAACAGTGCCTGTATATTGTTCTGGAGCAGCCATACTTGTGTTAGCTCCAGCAGATACTTCAGAACCATTAACATATAATCTTCCAGTTGTTGAACTAGTGTCATATGTAGCTACAACATGATACCATTGATTATGTGACACATCATCACCTGTTATATTAGTTGAGTTTGAACTTGAATTATTTGTAAAAAATTGAAATTTCTCATGGTCACCACCACCATCATAATAAAATACATAAAAACCTCTACCATTACCATTATCAGATGTTCCAAATAATCCTGATTGCATAATAGCATATCCATCTTCATTGTCAGTGCTTGAAGCATCGACTGTGGCTTTTACCCATCCAGAAACAGAAAAATCTGAACTATTGACTTGTAAATCAGCATGATTAGCAACTTCAATTTTATCACTATCTGATGCTGTAAAAGTACAAGATGTTTTTGTTCTGTATTGAGGATAACCCTCACTTATTTTATTTATATTACTAGATAATCCTAATGCCATAATTTATATTACCCATGATATGCTAATACTTTACCACTAGCTATTTCGATAGATGCAAAATTACCATAAATAGTCATTCCTGCTGGTATTGTAAAATCAGCAACATCTTCAATAAAAGACATGTCGCATTCAGATACATCAACTACAGAATCTTCTAATGCTTGTATAGCAACAAATGGACCTGTATGTTCATTTGTATCATCTATTAATATTAACCCTGCTTGTCCTAATGAAGCATTTTGTGCTTCAACGACTGAATATTTGTACAAAGTTTTTGCCATGTTTACCTCCTACCCTAAGCACTGGCTGTGCGTGAATGGGCTTGTTAATTGTTAAAATTTTTAAGTAGATTCGGGGTAAACCCTTTATACGATTTACCCCATAGTTCTACAAAACTATTTAACCTTATTTGTTCAGTTTATACGTTATGCGAGTTGTCCATTTCAATGTATTCAACAATGAATCTTAAAGCACCTGTATTAGCAGTAAAGTTACCACCACTTGAAGTTGCTGTAAAATGAACATCAGTATCTGCTGCTCTATATGAAGCTGCTAAAGCTCCCATTATTGCAGTACCACCTAAAGCTGCTGTTAAAACATCATCAGTAGATGTTCCAACTCCTGCTGCGGTAGATGTTGCACTAGCCTCTAAACAATCAGCATCTAAAGTACCTGTAAATTGAGTACCTGCTGCTGCTGTTCCTGCACTTACACCAACATTTCCACTTGCATGAGCAAGAGCTTTCTCAACAATACAAGTTAATCTTGTAATAATTGAACCTGCTGGTACCGATATAGCACCTGAAGCAATTGTTGTAGCTGCATCACCATGATAAACAACTTTAGATTTAACCTTAATAAGGTTTTCACCCGAAGATAACGCATTAGCATTACTATTTTTATTAAATATATCACTTCTCATCTTACACACCCTCCAAGTTAATAAGTGCATGAGTTTCTGGTAGAGTTACTTCAAGACCTGCTTCTGTTAGAATCATATCTTTACGTAAATCTTCATCTGCTTGTTGCACATTAGTTGTGATTGATGTATCTCTATTTAAACCATTACCAACAAGTGGTCTATAAGCTACTTGGTCTAAATCAACAAAAGCCATATGTCCAGAAGCATTATTTCTAAATAATGGCTCTGCTACCATAGATGCTGAACCAAAAACAGTATCAACTGATAACACTGTATGTCCAAATGAACCTTTGCTAGATGGGAAGTTATATCTTTGGTCATCATTAGATAATGAATTTCCTACAAAACCACCATTTAACTTATTAAAGTGTGCCATAACTGGTCTTGATACTAAACAAAGTTTTTTATCAGAACCACCTCTAGCTGGGTCATACATTGTTTGAAATGCTGTTAATAAACCATCGAATGTTAATTCAGATGCAGCATAAGAAGCTAAATATGGTGTAGACTCAGCATAATCACCAATAGTACCATTAGTTGCTATACTTGCTGTTCCATTTTTAATAATGTGACCAACTATACCATCAGTATATTGAATACCGCTTCTGCTACCTTTCATACCAAAAAGCATTGCTCTTTCAATATCAATTTTATGTTCTCTTAATTTAAGATTCCATATTCTGTCCCATTCATCAGAGTAACCTCTGTATACAGTAGCTCTAGCTGTATTAGACATTTCACAAGCTGTTTTAAAGATTTGAGTATAACCAAATCCATCATCTAACTTTTGTGAAAATACGTCTGGTGCGCCAGAACCTTGCTCATATGATGTACCAATAATAACAGCTTCACCATTATCATCTAATGTTGTTGTGCTTCCGCTAGAAGCTTCAACTGTTTTTACAACAATTGATGTATCACTTGAACCATGAGAAACAGATTCAATTCTGCCCATAGCTTGTGTAATAGCTTCTGTATCTGCACCACCATCTTTATTTACATTTTGTGCAAACTGTACAACCATACCTTTAATTAAAAAGTCTACACTAGCACCACCTGAAGTATCAACTAATAAAGTTGTGTTACTACCTGCAGCAGCTAATGTTTGACCACCTTTAATTAAAAAGCTGCGGTCTGTCATGTGAACTTTTGTTCTATCTTCTAAAAACCTAAACTGTGAATCAGTTGTAGGTACTTTTCCTACTTTTGACAAGTATACAAAAAATGGTGACTCGTCTGGTGCCAAATCTGCGATTCTATCGCTAAAATCATACAGTCTTCTAGTACTTAAACTAGCACTATCTGTAGTATTGCCTCCAGGAGTCCCAAAATTTACTTGCCCTTGATTAAACGTTGGCATTTTTTCTCCTTTACCATTTTAATATTATTTACAATACATTCGCACGACTGCTAGCATTTAAAACTCTATCCCACATTTCTTCATCGTCATTTTTAGGAGTTTGAGGGGCTTGCCCTTGTAATACACCTCCTTGTGCAGGTGTTCCTTGTGTTTGACGAACTTCATCAAGTGAGTTATTCATTGTTTCTTGACTAGCTTCAGAATTAGCAATTGCTCTCCACATTTTAATAGCGCCATCAACACCATATTCAGCAGGGTTTTGTGCCGCAAAATTCATAAAAGAGTCTACTTCTTGTGGGCTTAAGCCTCTTTGTTGTAGTTCGGTCTTTAATTGCATTTCACCTTGGCTTTTTTGTAAACCTTGCATTTGTTGATTAACAGCTCCATCAATACTGTCTTGTAGTTCTTGCTGTCTGAACTTGTACGATTTAGACTGTGGGTCATTATAGGCTTCCCATGGGTCAAATTCATCTTTTTCTAAAACAACTCTTTCAGGTGCTTGTGGTTGACCTCCGCCTTGTACCATGCTGGCAACAGCATTAGTAATATCAGGTCGAGATTCCAATAATTGACCAATTTTTTCATATTGCTTTAGTTTAGAGTTTTCCGCTGCGAGTTTGTCCTTTTCACTTTGAAAATATTTTGCTTGCTCTTCCCAGTTTTCAGAACTCTCTTGCGTTTCGACATTTTCGTCTTGCCCTACATTTTCAGAGGTTTCACCTTCATGATGTCCTTCTTCATATGCGTTATCCATTAGTTGTATCCTTCCTGCAATCTCTTGAATTTTAGTTGAGTTTAACTATCAACGTCTTGTTGTAATCTCTCAGATTCAAGTTTAACTGCATCTTGTAACCGACTTGTAGCCAACCTTGTTTGTGCTTTGCTCTCATATTTCTGCTCTGCAAGTTGACTTTTAAATTTTTCGACTTCTGTTCTTTTACGAGATGAAACTGCTTCTCTTTCTGCAGTTTGTAAGTCTCCACCAAGCTTTTTAATTTGTTGTTGAGCTTGCTGTAACATATTAGATAATTTACTAATTTCATTTGTTCTTTGCAATACTCCTTGTTTGTCAAATATTTCTGTCTTTTTAAGAGCTTCAGTTCTATCTATAAGACCAGCTTGGTATGCTTCCATATAAAGTTGGAACTCTCCATATTTATTAGATGGTAGTGTAGACCCGCCTAAAATACGAATATCAAATTGTCCAACAGTTATATCGTTTTCAATTTTTGTTAATTCTTGTGTTTTATCATCATACAATCTAGAATTTACTGTAAATTCATTAATATCATTATTAGCTTGCACAATTCTAAATGTCTTTTTAAATCTGTAATGTTGTCTAGCCATATTATATATAACTTGACCTAATCTTTTCATAGACCCTTCTATATCCCTTAATTTAGATTGTGAACGTCTTTGACCAACATTTTCCATCATCATAGTAGCTGAATAAGTACGAGGTGCTGCATCAGTATTACCTTGCATCATTTCAAATATACCTATATTTAAATCAATATAACCTTCAATCATTTTTGGTAATGATAAAATACTACCAGATAATGGTTGAGGTGATGGGAAGTGTGGCTCTCCAAATGATGGGTCATATTCTATTGTAGCATTTGGATTTGCCCAATCTCTTTCTAATTCTTCAATATCATGAACACTTCCTTGAGGAACTAATAATTTTAGTCCAGCTGAAGCTTGTGCATGTGAAGTAATAAGAGATATAGTCTTATTTAAAAATCTTTGGAATGCTTTATTTTTTCTAACATCACTCATAGGATATGGTGTATTAGTCCAAATGTTTGGAACAGGAACAATTGGATATTTATCTGTATCACATACCATTTCATATAATACAATTTGCCCAACTGTACATGTCAATTTAACTCTTGGCTGTGTTACTTCTACAAAATCAATACTTTTGTTTTCTATAGCCGCTGTAAAATCTTTATCTTCCGCCATTGCAAGAAACTGCTCTTGAGTCATAATTCTTTCATCACCAGTTCTTGCATCTAAAACTCTATAATATGGAACTCTTACTTTCTTATAATGTTCAAGTAATCTATACTTATCGATATTATAGTCTTTATCTTTTGTATTATCTGGTGTAAAACTTTGCATAGTAGTTTTATTAGTCGCATCAGGATAATCCTCCTCTGTGTTAAATAATTCAATTTCATCAATTAATAATTTATTAGAACCTTCTTCTACAGGTTGACTTAACTGTGGGTATAAATCAATTAACTGTTGTTTAGTTAATATAGTAGAAACAATAATACCAGCTGCATCATCAAAATATTTATGTCTTGAATTTGGGTCAACATAAACTCTAAATGGGTCAACATATGTAAACTTAACTTCGCCACGACCAAAATCTGCATCTCTATCTAAGTATGCATAAAAATAACCTAAACCTGTAGTAGCATAATCATGAACAACTTGTTTGAATACTTCATCACCATCAGACTTATCCCATGTATATTCTAATATTGTTTTCCATACATTAGCTAATTTATTATCAGAGTCTTCTCTACCAATAGCACTAAATTTAGGTTTTTTAGATGTAACAATTGCTTTAAATTGTTCAATAGCAGCATACAATCTATCCATAGGCATAGAAGATTGATTTCTTGATTCTAGCTCTTCTAGCTCTGATGCATTAAAATGATTGCCTAAATAAAAATCAATATCTTCTCTAGCGGCAACATCCCAATCTTTTCTAGCATCTCGCCATCTATCAAACAATTCTCTTATTTCTGTTACTCTTAAATCTTCTTTTATCATAGTCTATAATATAAGTTTATTTTCTTGCTCCTGTCAACCAATTATATGCTTTTTTGGGCTTTGTCCATACACCTCGTTTATTTTTTCTTTTTTTCGTACGTTTTGGCTGTCCTTTTGCATATTGTGTTGCAAGCCAAAATGCATCAATTGTATCATCATGACTACCTTTTGGAAAATCTAACAACTCTCCAATAAATTCATGCATTTCTTTTTTAATATGAACAGCACCTGCTTTGAACATTGGTTGCAAGCCTTCAAATAACCTATCCTTCTTTTTTTGGTTATAGTTTTTAATTCCTTTTTCTATGCCAGGTAAAAACAAACCTTCCGATTTGCTTCGTTTCATAACATAGTCTCTTAACATTTCTTGGTATGCGATTGTTTCGATGTTGATTCTTCTGATTGGACTATACTGTTTTGTAATTTCAAAAATCTTGTCGGCACACTCCATTGGTAAAACTCTTTGTCTCCAGTATTCAATAACATAATAATCATAAGTATCGGTAACACCGATAACCATAATAACACTATAGTCATTCCTACTGCCAACTGTAGAAGCAGGGTCAACACCGATATAAATATTGATATACTCTTTTCTACCATCGTCAAGCTTAATATACCATGAATCATATTCTTGGTCAAATCTAGCAAAACCTTTATATTGCGCATTATTAATATCCTCTTCACTAAATACTTGGTCTTCAGGTGATTTAGCTTGATTCATATACTCTTGATAAAATTTAGCAGGAGTACCAGAATCAATGTAAAATTGTTTACGTTCTTCTAATTTTTTTATTGGCCAACGACTAGGCCATATTGGTTGCCCATCTTCTATTGCTCTTCTTGTAAATACTTCCCAAGCAAATTCTTCACCTGTTTTTAAACATTCTTGATGTTTTGTTACAAGGCCATTTAAAAAACTATCATAATGTACGATAGTTCCATTACACCACAAAAAACCTTTTTTATCAAAATCAATAGCTGGATATACTGCAGCAGTAACCCATTCTTTGATTTGTCTTCTTGAATCTGGTGTTTTAGTATTTAGCTCTGATTCAAAGTCATCAAGTATAATTCCAGTATATCTTGTTGAATTTTGTTTTTTACCACGTAATCTTTGTGAAGCACCTTTACCAATCATTCTACAACCATTTTTCAATGTAAATTCTGTTTTGGTCCATTTATCACCTTCAAGGTCGCCAAAATAATAATGTATAGCTGGGTTGCTGTATATATGATTTTGAATCCATGATATATTATCTATGGCTTGGTCTTGTGCTTCACCAACCCAAGCTATAAACTGTGGCTCATCTTTTGATGCAAATAAAAATTTATGCATTACAGCAGCAGCTGCTAAAGTAGATTTAGCATGGTCACGAGGTAATACTAAAGCTAATTGCTGTTTATTTGAATTTAAAAATAATTCACCTACCTGATTATGAAAATGTGGTGTTGCTGATGCTAAAAAATCTTGAGGACTAAATAATTTACCAAATGTAATTAAATCATTGTAAGCTAAGTGAAGTGTTTCTTCATTCTTACTTACATTACCATTAAGATTTAAATTTGCCATTAATTATCGTACGTTTGTTTTGCAGGAGGGTCAACTGTATAATCTAAACCATAATCTACAATTTCTTGTAATAACTCATTTGAAACTTTAGCATCTGGATTTTGAATTAAGTTAGAAAGAACATTACCATATTTTTCTTGTTGTTGTTCTCCAAAGTCTGGTAATACAGCACTCATATTGTTTATTAAGTCAGCCATAATACTTTTTGCTGTATAACCTCTTCGTGCGCCTCTAAGTTCATTAAATAATCCTGCAAGTATTGTAGGGAATGTTCCTTCTTGCTGCTGTGACAATGTTTGTCCATAAAAATGTGTTAAAGCATCTTTATCTGTATCTGTTAGTTTTATATCAGGAAATCTTGTAGAGAAGTCTTTTAAAAAAAATTTTTCAACATCTGTTGCTAATTTTTCAATATTATCTATTTTATCTTCGTCAATAATATATGATGCAATATTTTTTAATTGTTCAGTAGATGTCATTATATTAAAAATCTTTCATAAGCTCAAAATGAGGAAAGTCATCAAAATTATTATCATCTACTTCAAAGTTTTTATTCCAATCACCGCCCCAACGAATATTTATCTCCATAGACTGAGCAATGCCAAGCACAAAACCAGCGAATAAATGAAACCGCTCTCTATCATCCCAGTCAATAGGATAAGGCACCACGTCAACAGCCCTACTTGGATTAGCATTATGACGACCATAGGGGAATTTAAGTTTTGTTTTACCATCTTCAAATAATTTATTTTGTCTTTCACCACTTCTATGTCCTTCTATTACACTGCAATCAACATGTTTGATTACTTCATTAAATAAGTCTTGCAAGTCTTCATGACATGTTGCAAGGTTTTTTCTTGACCTACTTCCAAATCTTGGCATTATTTTTCCTTATCATAGTTACATTTAAAATTTTTAGGTGGATGAGCCATTTTTTCTAAAGACTCAAGCCTAGCTTTAACATCTTTCATTTGTTTATCTAATTCATTATCATCAAACACATAATCTTTAATTTTGTCTAATTTGAATTTTTCTATTAATTTTTTAGCTACTGTATTCAAAATTATATTATTTATGGTTATCATTTACCAACTTCTTTCATAGCTTTTTTATGTGACTGTTTAAATGTTGCACCCTTTTTCATTGCATTTACCATAGCTTTTAAATGATTGCCAGTATGATGAACAGAATGACGTTTCATTGCATTTTTTTGGTTTTTAGTTAAACCAGATAAATCTATTCCTTTTGCTTTCATTACTCTAAATCCATAAGTATTTCTTCCAACCTATCAAATCTATTATCTAATTGGGTTTCTATTTTAGCTACACCAATTTTTAAATTTGTAATATCTTCAGTATTTTTCTTTATACTTTTTACATTGTTTTGAGTTTTTTCTTCTACATTTTCAATTTTATTTGAACTTACACCATATGCAATACCAGCACTAACAATAATAGTTCCTATTGTTATAAGTGAACCTATTGATATTTTTTTATCTATCATATTAACAATTCCATTTACGTAATGCTTTATTTATTCTACTATTAGGGTCATTAGCTGTTTTTGCACTTGTAAGTTTCTTTTTCATACCTTTCATTCTAGAACAAAATGATTTACGTCTTTTAGCATCTTTACTACCTTTTTTTAATTTTGAAGGTTTAGTAGTTACAGCTGTTTGTAGTTTGCTACCAGGATTAGCTGCTCTATAAGATGCTACACCTTTTTTATTTAAACCACCTTCAGGGTCTTTGCCTTCGCTTCTTTGCCAAGCTGGTGTTTTGCCACCTTTTTTAAAATTAAGATTATTTCTATCTCTTGCATCCCGAACTGGAACATTTTTGTACATTTTATCCATGATTCAACCTTTTTTAAGCATTTCCGCCTTCTGTTTCGCTTCCATAAATATACAAAATATTATCATCTAAATCAAACTCTGATTTGCAGTGAGGACATTTCCATGAGTCAATATCGCCATTTTTTTCAATAATGCCTATTCTTTTGCTCACATTTTCATCATGATACAGATTTGATTCGCATACTTTACACAAATCATCTTGAGCTTTTATATCACTCTTTTTCTTTATGTGCAAGTAACTTTGTTTGTCCATTTTTAACAGCCTCCAGTTGTTCAGGTGTAAATCCAGCCCATACAGTTAATTCTTCTTTTTTCTTTTCTGTTTCAAATAATCCTGACATTTTAGCTAAAGCATCTAGACTTCTAAGCCTATCTTGGTCTCTTTCTGAAACATCAGCAATATCTTTGTATTTTTGAATAATATACTCAGGAGTTACACCTTCTTCTTTTAAAATTAGTGCAATTTCTTCTTTTACCATTTCCATTACCTTTTTTTGTTGTAATAATTTGTTAGCCGCATTACGAATATATCGCTCTTTGTTTGCATTTGGATACACAATCTTATAAGCATCTTCCATTTGCATGCCAGAAGCTACATATTTTGCAAATAACAGCTTTTTAGACGAAGTTTTCTTAGAACGAACTTCTTTTATCGTGTCATAACTACCAGAAAACGTGTAAATGTTTTGCGCAACACCATTTTCGCCTAACATTTTGCGATTTTTCTGATTACAAACAAAACTTCCGCACACTGTACGTACACATTTCTTTTTTTTATCGTTAGATGGGTTTGTTATGTAAAAAACTTTTAAGATTTGAACAATATGCTTGTCATCTGTATATGTCCAATCATTGACATTGGCCTTGCGCCAATCCTGTCTTACTGGTAAATCACCCTCAAAAGCTTTAAACTCATTATAATCATCATATAATCTGTGTTCTATGCTTTTTATAGTTTTGATTTCCATAAAATAATATACATTCAATAAATATTTATTGCATTACTAATTTATTTTTTTTAACATTACTATGCTGTATTGGTTGGTTAAACACTTCTAGGATACAGCAACTACAAATTGGCTACTAGAAGGGGAATGAGTTACATAGCCAAAGGCAAGTCGAAGACAATTGAGCCAGTAACAGAAACGATTGTCCTATCAAGTAAGTCGGCTCCGAAGGAACTTGAACAATGAGACTATCCTCCTGCACTTCTGTGTAGGGGAATAGATGGTCTCTATCCAAAATCTCACCAAAGGAACTATAAACAAATAGTATATAGTAGAAAAAAATAGTAAACTTTGAAAAATAGTATTAGAATGTGTGTGAGTGTTTTTTATGCAACGTACCCCCCCATGTATTGTCCCCATGCCCTTGCCGATTAGGTTGAAAATTCCATAATTTATTATAATATTTACTGATTTTTATGAACATTTACGAAAAAAGAGAAGCCCCGCCAATAATTGCGGGGCTTTCTTGTTAGCGGGTTTTTGTGTGGGTTAGTGTGCTATTGATTAACTCCCGCTGAAGTTGTACCATTTTTTAAATTGATTATTATTCCATTTGTATATTGTGCGGTTTGCGTTGGTGTCTTAACATACCACTCGCCATTCTTCTGATATACATGAAAATTTAATCTGTATTGTTCACTTGCTTGATTCATTCTGCGTTTTGTTGTAGGTGTATACCAACCATCATTATTCAATATTACATATTGATTATTATGCACTTCTACAACTGCGGTATTATGATACGTAACAATTAATACTCCTTTACTTGTTCTTGTTGTTGTTGTTCTATGTGTTCCTAACATAATATACTCCTTTATTTTCTTTAACTTGTTTTATAAGTTTTCAATATTAATCAACTAATATAATATAATACATTTTTATATATTTACATAAATAAATTTATGTTGTTTATTAATTAATATTTACCTATATTTTATTATTGCAACAACGCAATATTGACTTAACAGATAAAAAAAAATAAGGAAAAAAATCATGGAAAATAAAATTGTAAGGCAATGCGTTCAAGGTCTAATAAATGATAGTAAATTGATTGATGAATTATGTGATTTATTAGAGACTGAAAGACACAACCTTGTAAAAGTAGTAACTGATTTAGATAAAGAAAAAGCATACGATACGATTACAAGAAAGGATTTAGTGCAAATCAAAAATGATATAATTGACGCAACAAGACAAGTACAAGACGCACAAGGTAGTGCGGACTATGCTAAAGACGAAGCAAGAAATGCATATGATTATGCTCAAGACGCTGAGTATAAACTTGATGAATTAAGAAGCTCAGTAACTGAAATGCTTGATAAATTACCTGAAGAAGAAATTGAGCAATCACAATATCAAGAAGCAGAAGAAGCACAAGAAGAAACAAATAACTAAATAAGAAAGGACTAAAGCCCGCACATTAATCTGTGCGGGTTTTTTTATATCAATATGGGAATAAAAAAAGCAAATCAAACAACAATAGAAGAAAGACTAAATCAATTAAGTAAATGGGATTTAGAGATAATTCTTTTAACATTAATAGAGGTAGATAAACATATTAATGTAGGAACAAGAGTTAAAAGAGAAATAGTTAAAAGACATGAACAAGAATTTTTAGATACATTTATTTAAAAAGGAAAGGAAAGGGAAGTAATATGAATGATAAGTTAAGAGAAAGTATCATAAATGAAGCAGAAGACACCTTAAAGGAAAGAATACGCAAAGGTGCTAATAAAAGTGAAATAGACTTTTTGTGTGGTGTAGCTACCGCAATGGTGGCTTTAGAAAGACATAACAAAATAGATGAAAAAAATGTCATGGCTTGTGTACCACCAAAATGGATATTTAGTGCAATAAGAAACGAATCAATATTCCAAGAAAAATAATGTCGAAATACCTACAATATAAATTGTGGGTATATAGTACAAAGTGGTTATTTGTATTACTGATGAGACAAACCGCAATAAAAAAGGAAAAAAATGTTAAAGAAAAGAAAAGTAGTTGAAGGACATGAAGGTTGTGATTTAGATGAGTTTTCATGTGAATATTGTCATAGAAATTGCGAAGAAACAGAAATACAAGAAGCATATGCAAGTGGAACATATATTTGTGGGGATATTGAATGTTGGAATGAATATATGTTTGAATGGGCATGGACAGGAAATACAATAGAAGTAGTTGAAGAAGAATATGAATGTTGTGATGATTGTGAAGAAGAAACAGATGAATGTATTTGTGAAAGTGAGGTGTAAGAATGAAAATAACAATAAATTTTAATGATTTTGAAAGAGCATTTCAAAGATACAACAGAGATAATCATTTCTCTTATGAAGGACTTCAAGTATTGTTTGATTATTTGGAAGATTTAGAATCAGATATGGCTGAAGATATGGAGCTTGATGTGATTGGGCTGTGTTGTGAATATACAGAATATAGTAGCCTTAAAGAATTTCAAGATGAGCATGGGAAAGAGTACGAATCAATTGAAGACATAGAAAACGAAACAATAGTAATACCAATTAATGAAGAATCATTCATAGTAGTTAATTTTTAGAAAGGCAAAAAATGAAATATAAAATACATTTTGGTAAATCATATCCATTTCATTTAGGATATGATAAAGAATATCATAGAATTATAAGCACGAACAACAAAAAAATTGCTTATAAATGGTTAAATAGATTAAATAATTGTAAATGGGTTGAATGGACCGATTTAGAAACTAACTAAGGGAGCAAAAAATGAAATTATATAACAATCTTACAAAAGATGTTTATGGTAAAGTAAAATCATTAAAAGAAATTAAAGAAAATATTTGTATGTATGAAAGTACAAGTATTTATGATGTTACTGATTATAGT